>OKRR01001504.1_pt1 | contig 20403 bp, 21 predicted proteins | sample 1601211 | NCBI WGS metagenome assembly OKRR01 (sample SAMEA3541525, study PRJEB24748) | human gut metagenome | biome: human gut; feature: human-associated habitat; material: faeces | place: China | collected 2012
AACCCCTGTTTCCAGAGTGAAAATCTGATGTCCTAACCACTGAACGAACGGGGCATCTTTACAAAAAAATGGTGGATCCAGCTGGACTCGAACCAGCGACCACTCGGTTATGAGCCGAGTGCTCTGACCAAACTGAGCTATGGATCCACATATAATGGCGTATCTGGAGGGATTCGAACCCCCGACCCACGCCTTAGAAGGGCGTTGCTCTATCCAGCTGAGCTACAGATACATATTGATGGTGCGTCATACAAGATTTGAACTTGTGACAACACGATTAAAAGTCGTGTGCTCTACCAACTGAGCTAATGACGCATAAATAATTGGAGCGGGAAACGAGGTTCGAACTCGCGACATTCAGCTTGGAAGGCTGACGCTCTACCAACTGAGCTATTCCCGCATAATCCTTAATAATATTATTTTTGGTGGCGGGGGTAAGATTTGAACTTACGACCTTCGGGTTATGAGCCCGACGAGCTGCCAGACTGCTCTACCCCGCGATATAAATGGTGCCTAGAGCCGGAATCGAACCGGCACGGTACTAAGTACCACAGGATTTTAAGTCCTGTGCGTCTACCTATTCCGCCATCCAGGCATTTATGTTTTGCTGTTCTCCTTAGAACATCAATTATGATATCATACATGTCATATTCTGTCAAACTTTTTTTTGAAATTTTTTAAATTTTTTTTGTTATTTTTATTTTTCTATCATTTTCAATATCTTTTACAAAGTCATCTGGATTGCTTATTACAGACTCTTTTTCCTTTTTCGCATATTTTTTTAACTTATTTTCTAAACTACAAGCTATTGATCTTGAATCACATAAAAATACTCTTTCAAGCTTTACTACTTTATGAGCTTTTGTATATTTTGCGCCTTTTCCATCTATATGTTCTTCATATCTTTTTAAATAATCTTTTGCAATCCCTGTATATATGCTCCCATCTTCACATCTTAGCATATACAAATAATAAGCCATATTGTTTCCTTTTAAATACTTATAATCAAATTTATTAATAATAATTTTACATTTATAGGGTATCTTAACATTTTTTTATATTCCAATTTTTCCTTTAAATTTTTATCCCTTTTTACAAGATTTATAAGATATTCTACTATTAAATTTACATTTTCTTTACTAGCATTCAAATATACATCCTCTGCAAACTTAATTTTCTCATATTTTTTTAAATTTGTAGATTCTTGAACAAAATTTCTTAAACACTTGTATAAATCAATTTTAACTTCTATATTTTTTTCTTTTTCATATTCTTTTAAAACTCCACCAATGGCTTTATATGATTTTTCAAGCATTAAATCTATATTTTTTCCCTTATACTTTTCTATATCATTTGAAAAACCTAAAAAAAAGTTATAGACATACTTATCAACCCCTAATTCTTCAGGAGTTGATTTTCTGATTCTATAAATAATAGATCTTGATTTTATTGTAGATAATATATTTAATCTCTTTGAAATTAATATAAAAAAGTTATCTTTTGTAGGTTCTTCTATAAGTTTCAACATAGCATTGGCACTTTCTTTTCTTATATCCTGAATATTTTTCAATATAAAAACTTTGGCTCCTCCTTCATGGGAGCTAGTATAACTTTTTTTTATTATATCTCTTACAGTATCTATATTTAAGATATCTATTACCATTAAATCACTATATAAATTTCTAGAAGTTTTATCTATTATTCTATTTTTTTCATTTTCTATATTTCTTGAAAATAATTCAGCAGCAAATTCTAAAGCTATATTATAATTTTTTTCTAAATCATCTCCATAGAACAAGTAAGTTCCAGATTCTCTATTAAATGATAATTCATTTTTTAGAAATTCATCTAACATTTTATCTTTCAGCCTTTTCTATCTTTCTAAGTAAATCTATTTGGTCTAGGGCTAAACCTGTTCCTATTACAACACTTTCTAAAGGATTTTCAGCTAGATTTACTTTTAAATTTGTATATTTTGTAATCATTTCAGGGAAATTTCTAATTAGGGAACCTCCTCCTGTCATTATCATACCTTTATCAACTATGTCAGATGCTAATTCAGGTGGGGTTTTTTCTAGAACTGTTCTTATACATTGTAATATTTGATCCAAAGAATCTTTTATAGCCTCTCTTACTTCCTCAGAAGTTATAGTAACAACCTTTGGTAATCCCATTAATAAGTCCCTGCCTTTAACTTCTATAGTTTCTTCTTCTTCTAATGGTAGTGCTGTTCCTATTTTCATTTTAATATCTTCTGCTGTTCTATCTCCAATTAAAAGATTATATGTTTTCTTTACATATTTTATTATGTCAGAGTCAAAGTTATTTCCTGCAACTCTTATAGTTTTACTTACAACAGTTCCTCCAAGAGAAATTATAGCCACATCAGTAGAACCTCCACCAATATCTATTATCATATTCCCTTCTGGCACTGCTATATCCATTCCTGAACCTAAGGCTGCTGCTCTTGCTTCTTCTATTAAATATGCTTTTTTAGCTCCTGCCGAAATTGCAGCTTCTAAAACTGCTCTTTTTTCTACACCTGTTACATCAATAGGTACACATATCATAATTTCTGGCATAAAAAAGCTATATGAACCAAATATCTTTTTAATAAAGTATTTTATCATAGCTTCTGTTATATCGTAATCAGCAATTACCCCTTCACTTAGAGGTCTTACTGCAACTATTGTATCAGGAGTTTTTCCAAGCATTTCTTTAGCTTCATTACCAACCGCTAACACTCTTTTTGTTTCTCTTTCCACTGCAACAACAGAGGGCTCATTTAAAACAATTTTCTTATGTTTTTTACTGTAAACCAATGTGTTTGCTGTACCTAAATCAATCCCTATACTTCTGTTTGCTCTAAAATTAAAAAGTCCCATTCTATTCTCCCTTTATAACTATATTTATAATTTTTTTTATTTCTTCTTCTTTTTTTAATAGATACATTGCTCCAATAATAGCTTCTAAGGCTGTTGCTTCTTTATATTCCATCACTGCACAACTTCTTGGAAAAGTTTTTATATTACTATTTTTAGCTCTTTTTCCTATAACTTTAAATTCTTCATCTAATCATTTATAATTTTTTTATAGATTAGACTTTGATATTTAGCATTTACTTTACTTTTAACATACTTATTTAAAGTTGAAATATTATAGCTAAATTGTAAGTAATATTTTCTTATTTCTAGCTCCCAAATAGCATCTCCTAAAAATGCTAATTCCAGTCCACTGTAATCTCTTATGTCTTTTGTTAATAGGCTATCTACATTGTCCATGTAGTTTTATCCTTTCCATCTTTAATCTTTATACCTAATTCTAGAAGTCTATCTCTTATTTTATCAGATAATGCCCAATTCTTTTCTTCTCTGGCATCTCTTCTAAGTTCAAGTATCAATTCTATTAAATCAGCTGAAATATTATTTACTTCAGCTTTTAATTTTAACTTAACACCTAAAACATCTTGTATTATCATAACAAGGTAAGAATAAACTTCATCTATAACTTCTAAACCTTTTTCTGAAATATCCACTTCATCTAAAGTTTTATTGACTGCTTTTACTAATTCAAAAATATAACCTAAAGCCTGTGCGGTATTAAAATCTTCATCCATAGCCTCTATAAATTTAGCTTCCATTTCTTTTTTAGTTGCCAAAAGCTCTTGACAATCATCTGTTCCTTTTATATTTTCTCTATCCAATTCTTTAATTCTTTTTAAAGTATTTTCTATTCTTTCAAGTGAAGACTTAGTTTGATTCAACTCTATATCTGAAAATTCCATAGGTTTTCTATAATGAGAACCTAATACAAAAAGTCTTATAACTCTACCTTCAAAATGCTTTAAAATATCTCTTAAAAGTACAAAAGCACCAGTAGATTTTGACATTTTTTCACCATTTATATTTATATAGCCATTGTGCATCCAATATCTAGCAAAAGTTCCTCCACAACCGCATTTTGATTGTGCTCTTTCATTTTCATGGTGAGGGAATATTAAATCCAAACCTCCTCCATGTATATCAAAGCTATCTCCTAGATATTTTCTTGACATAGCTGAACATTCTATATGCCAACCAGGTCTTCCTTTTCCCCAAGGAGAATCCCAACTTGGTTCGTTAGGCTTAGACGCTTTCCATAGTGCAAAATCTAGTGCATCTCTTTTAATTTCATTTACATCTATCCTTGCTCCACTTTCTAAGTCTTCTATATTTTGTTTTGAAAGTTCTCCATAACCATCTTTATATTTTTTTACTTCAAAATATACATCTCCATTTGACTCATAAGCATAACCTTTATCAATCAAGGATTGTATAATTTCTATCATTTCATTTATGTTTTCAGTTGCCTTAGGTCTTATCATACCTTCTTCTTTTAAGTTTATTTTTGAAGTATCTTCAAAATATGCTTTTATATATCTTTCTGCTATTTCTTTTATTGAAACATTTTCCATATTTGCCTTATTTATCATCTTATCATCAACATCAGTAAAATTTTGAACATAGGTTACCTTATATCCTCTATATTCTAAATATCTTCTAACTGTGTCAAAGAAAATAGCAGGTCTTGCATTTCCTATATGAATATAATTATATACTGTTGGTCCACAGACATACATTGACACCTCATTTTCTTTTAATGGTTTAAATTCATCTAAATGCCCTGTCAGTGTATTATAAATTTTTATCATAGTTTTTATCCTTCTCCCTTATTTTAAAAACTTTAAATCCTCTTGTACTGTAATCTTAATATTATCATAATCTCCATTGATAAATCTAATCTTTCCTGAAATCATTTCCACCAAACTTGCATCATCTGTGGCTAATATATTTTTTTCTTCTGCCATCTGATGCGCTTTTTTCAAAATTTCAAATTTAAAAGTTTGAGGTGTATGTGTCAAGATTAAACTATCTCTATTTGGTGTTTCTAAGACTATTCCATTTTCATCAATAATTTTAACTGTATCTTTACATTTTACACCAATAATTGCTCCATCACAATCATCATTTAAAATTTTTATACTTTCTTTTATGTATCTATCTTTTAAAAAAGGTCTTGCTGCATCTTGTATTATTACAATATCTGTACTCTCTATCTTCTTAATAGCATTATAAATAGAATACTGTCTCTCACTTCCACCTTCAACTATATATTTGACTTTTGACATCAAATTTTTGTTTTGACAATATTTTACCATAAAATTTAAATTTTCTTTATTAGTTACTATAATAATATCATCAATATTTTTATTTTCAAAGGCAATTTTTAAAGATGAATAAAAAAGTGGCTCCCCTTTGTAATCTAGAAATTGTTTAGGTGAGTTTAAATTCATCCTTTTCCCCTGTCCTGCTGCTGCCAGAATAAAAGTAACTTTCTTTTTTATTTCAGAGTTACCACTGTACATCCAAGTCCTCCCTCACCATGTCCACCTATTCTATATTCTTTAACATATTTACAAGTTTTCAAATATTTTAATATTCCTTCTCTTAAAGCACCTGTTCCCTTACCATGTATTACATAGACTTCTGAATAACCATTTAAAGTGGCTCTATCTAAGTAAGTTTCCAATTCATAGACAGCCTCATCAACCATCTTTCCTCTTAAATCTATCTCACTTCTGACAGGAGTTTTCTTATGAGTATTCATATTATAGACTTTTTCTTTCTTTTCTTCTACAATTTTTATTTCATCAAAAGGAACTTCTAATTTTAATATTCCTGCCTGTACACTTGCACTTTCCTTGGAAGTATTAATTTTTAAAATATTTGCAAACTGATTGATACTTTTTACAAAAACCCTATCTCCTACTTTGAAATCTACCTTAGTTTTTATTTTTTTAGCAACTTCTACTGTCTTATTCTTTTCTTCTCTAAGTGCAGTAGATAACATATTTAGATTTTTTTGAATTTGTTTAGCATCCTCTTTGTTCTTTTCTTCATGTTGTATTTTTTCAACAAGTGCTGATGCCTTTGCTCTCATTTCATTCATCATTTTTTCTGCTTCTTCATAGGCAGATTTAATAATTTCATTTTTTTGTTTTTCTATTATTAAAGTTTCTTGCTTTGCTCTTTCTCTATCAAGCCTAGCTTCCTCTTGTAATCTCGCAAATCTTTCTCTCATTTCATCAAGTTCTTGAGATTTAGTCTTGATATTTTCTATCATTTTTTCAACTTTTTTGTTATCTTCACTGATATATGCTCTTGCCTTAGAAATTATACTTTCTGGTAATCCCATTCTTTGTGCAATAGTTAAAGCATTACTTTCTCCAGGTATTCCAACTAATAACCTATATGTAGGAGAAAGTGTATCAGTATTAAATTCCATTGAGGCAGTTTCTATGCCTTCTTCATTGTAACCATAGGCTTTTACTTGGCTATAATGGGTAGTTATAAAAGACTTACATTTCTTTTCATTTAAGTAATCTATAACTGCCATTGCAAAAGCCGCTCCTTCTATGGGGTCAGTTCCTGAACCTAACTCATCAAGTAAAACTAATGAATTTTTTGTGACTGCTTCTAGAATTTCTTTTACATTTTTTAAATGTGCAGAGAAAGAAGATAAAGATTGTTCTATACTTTGTTCATCTCCTATATCTGCAAAAACCCCTTCAAAAAATCCTATTTTAGAATTTTCTGAGGCAGGAATTGGTATACCTGAAAGTGCCATTAAAGTTAAAAGTCCTGTTGTTTTTAAGGCAACCGTTTTTCCCCCTGTATTTGGTCCTGTAATAAGTAAAATATCATAGTCTTTTCCTATTTCAAAAGTTAAAGGTACAACCTTATCTCTATCAATAAAAGGATGTCTTGCTTTTTCAAGAGATAGAATTTCTCTATTACTAACTGTTGGAATTTCACATTTATTTTCAACTGCATAAATAGATTTTGCATTTAAAATATCTAAATACATTACCTTTTCTCCAATAGACAATATATCATCTCTATTATTTCTTAAAAGCTCTGCTATTCTCAATAAAATTTTTCTAATTTCTTCTTTTTCTTTAGTTTCTAGCTCTCTCATCTTGTTATTTAAAGAAACTATTGAAAGTGGTTCAATAAAAACAGTTTGTCCACTTGAACTTCTGTCATGTTCTATACCTTTGATAAGCCCTTTAAAATCATATTTTACAGGAGTTACCATTCTTCCATCTCTCTCTGTAATTATTCTTTCTTGAAAAGCATTTGATAAAGATGGTTCTTCAAAAAGTTCTTCAAACTTTCTTTTAATATTCATATTTAAAGTTTTTTTATGAAGTCTAATATCTCTTAAATCAAGAGAAGCATCATCTTTTATTTCTTTTTCAGGATTAATAGTTCTATTAATTACATCCTCAATCACTCTTAAATTTGGTATATTTCCTATTGTTTCTCTAAGTTGCTTATATTTGCCTAATTCATCAAGTCTAGCTTTAAAAATTCTTACAGTTCTTAAATTCACATTTATATCCCATAGTTCTTCAACTTCAAGATAAGTCCCTATGAGTTTTATTTTATTCATAAGACTGTTGATATTTCTAAGTCCAATAGCTTCAAAACCTCCATCAAAACTTAATAAATCCATAAAATCTTTAACTGTCTTTAATTCATTATTAAGTGCAGATAAATCTTTGTATGGCTCTAAATTTTCTATAACTTCTCTATTATCATCTATAACTGTATTTGCTAAAATTAATTCTTTTAGTTTATCAAATTCTAAAACATTAAAACTATGCCTATTCATTTCTTCTCCCTATTTCTAGTTAAACTAATAATGTAGTAAAAAATAGTTCATTACTAGCCAAATTTCCTAACGATAAAAAATTGACATTCGCTTATCGTATTTCTACGAAATGCGATATCTAAGAAACTCTAACTGAACAAGTTCACTAAGAGTTTCTAAGAAAATTAGCTAAACTTGTCAGAAGAATACACACCAAGATTTGCTCGGCTCATTTCCTTCAATTTTTTATCTAAAATTTGGAATGTAATTTCACCTATTTTTTACTTACATTAACTATAAAAAGTAACTTTCTAATTTTCATTTTATTAATATTACCTATTTTATATTTTACAATAGAAATCATAAAATTTCTATTCTTTATTTATTAATTTTTTTAATTTTAATTTATGGTATAATGAAATAAATATAAATTTATTTGAGAGGAGGAAAATTTATGGAAAAAGGTATAGGAATAGGTATTGAAGATTTTAAAAAAGTTATAAATGAAAATTCTTTTTATATTGATAAAACTAAATGGATAGAAGAGATTTTAAAAGATAAATCAATAATTAAATTATTCACTAGACCTAGAAGGTTTGGTAAAACTTTAAATATGTCTACTTTAAAATATTTTTTTGACATTAAAAATAAAGATGAAAATAGAAAACTATTTAATGGTTTGGATATTGAAAAATCAAATTATATCTCTGAACAAGGTAAATACCCTGTTATCTTTATTTCTATGAAAGGTATTAAAGCTCAAAATTGGAATATCTATTTATCAGAAATAAAAATTCTATTGAGAACCTTATATGAAGAATTTTCCTACGTTAAGGATGTTTTAAGTCCCAGTGAACAAATTGAATTTGATAAAATTTGGTTTAAGAAGGATGATGGTGAATATTCTAATGCTCTTAAAAATTTAACCGCCTATTTGTATAAATACTACAAAAAAGAGGTTATTCTTTTAATTGATGAATATGACAATCCTTTAATTACTGCTCATAGATATGATTACTATGATGATGCTCTTCCTTTTTTTAAAGTCTTTTATGGTGAAGCATTAAAGACTAACCCTTATCTTAAAATGGGGGTTATGACTGGTATTATTAGAGTTATTAAAGCTGGTATCTTCTCTGATTTGAATAATTTAAGAGTTTATTCTATTTTAAGTAAACAATATTCTGATTTCTTTGGTTTTACTCAAAATGAAGTTGAAAATGCATTAAAAGATTTTAATATTGAATATGAACTTCCTGATGTTAAATCTTGGTATGATGGTTATAAATTTGGTAATTCTGATGTATATAACCCTTGGAGTATTTTAAATTTTCTAACTGATAAAAAATTAATTCCTTATTGGATAGATACTTCTGATAATTACTTAATTAATAAAACTTTAAAAAATGCTAGTTCTGATACTATGGAAGCTCTACAAAAACTTTTTTCTGGTGAAAGTGTTGAAGAAAATATCAATGGTAATTCTGATTTATCTGTTCTATTTGATGATGAAGAAATTTGGGAACTTTTTTTATTTAGTGGCTATTTAACCATTGATGAAAAAATTGGTGAAGATTATGAAAATGTCTATGCTCTAAGATTACCTAATAGAGAAGTTAAAGAATTTTTTAAACAAAAATTTATTGATGTTAATTTCGGTGAAAGTTTATTTAGAAATACTATGGAAGCATTAAAAAAGAATAAGATAGAAGGTTTTGAAAAATATTTACAAAATATATTATTAAAATCTACAAGCTATTATGATACTAGTAATGAAGATTTTTACCATGGATTAATATTAGGAATGACACTTTATTTAGATAAAGATTATTATGTTACTTCTAATAGAGAAAGTGGTTTAGGTAGATATGATGTAATAATTGAGCCTAAGAATAAAAATAATAGAGGTTTTATTTTAGAATTTAAAGTTGCTAAAAGTGAAAAAGAATTAGATAAAGTATCAAAAGAGGCAATAGAACAAATTATAATAAAAAATATGATACTTCTTTAAAAGAAAGAGGAATAAAGGATACTACTCTTGTTAGTATTGCTTTCTTTGGAAAAATATTAAAAGTCAATTATAAACAGTAAAAAAATAGGGTCAGTACAAATTTATTAATTTGTAACTACCCTATTTTTATCTTGAATATTTTATCTATTCATAACTTGTACAAACAAAGGAACTAATACAAGAGATACTATTGACATCAATTTGATTAAGATATTTAATGAAGGTCCAGAAGTATCTTTAAATGGATCTCCTACTGTATCTCCAACAACTGCTGCCTTATGTCTATCAGAACCTTTCTTGTCACCTTTGTATCCAGCTTCAATTTGTTTCTTACCATTGTCCCAAGCTCCACCAGCATTTGCCATCATTATAGCCATTAGAACTCCTGTTACAAGTGCACCAGCAAGTAATCCTCCTAGTGCTTTTACAGACCATAATCCAATAATAACTGGAACTATTATAGCTAAAATTCCTGGTAATATCATTTGTTTCAAAGATGAATGAGTTGATATTTCAACACATCTTTTATAGTCAGGTTTTTGAGTTCTATCCATAATTCCTGGGAATTCTCTGAATTGTCTTCTAACTTCTTCAACCATTTCAATAGCTGCTTTACCAACAGCTGTCATAGTTAATGCAGAGAATAAGAATGTTAACATTCCTCCTATAAATAATCCTGCTATAACTTCTGGATCAGTTACATCTATTATCAATGCTTCACTTGTTAATTTATCTACTGCTTCTTTATATGCAGCAAATAAAGATAGTGCTGTTAAAGCTGCTGAACCTATTGCAAATCCTTTTCCAACTGCTGCTGTTGAGTTACCAACTGCATCAAGTTTATCAGTAGTTTCTCTAACTTCATGAGGTAATTCAGACATTTCAGCAATTCCTCCTGCATTATCTGCAACTGGTCCATAAGCATCAACTGCTACAACCATTCCTGTTGTTGCAAGCATTCCAACTGCTGCTATTGAAATTCCATATAGTCCGCCTGTTTTAAATGAGACTATTATTGCTATTGCTATAACTATTAAAGGTGCAACTGTTGATTCCATACCTATTGCTAATCCTTCAATTATTGCAGTGGCTGCTCCTGTTCCTGCTGCATCAGACACTCTGTTAACTGCTCTTCTTCCAGTATCAGTGTACACTCCTGTGAAATAAGCTATAACAAGTCCTGCAACTAATCCTGCAACTATTGCATAAAATATTCCCATATCTAAACCTAAATATTTAATAATTCCAAAAGAAGCTATTATAGTCAAAACACCTGCTATTCTTGTTCCCATTTCAAGTTTTGCATGAACTTTGCTTCCATCATTAGTTTTAACTGTTAATGTAGCTATTATTGAAGATATAATTCCAAAAGCTGAAATTAAAAGTGGTGCCGCTACATAAGGTGTTGGATCATCTACTGGTAGTAAATAAGCCAAAGTTATAGTAGCTATTATTGAACCAACATAAGATTCAAATAAATCTGCTCCCATTCCTGCAACGTCTCCAACATTATCTCCAACATTATCAGCTATTGTAGCTGGGTTTCTAGGGTCATCTTCTGGGATTCCTGCTTCAACCTTACCAACTAAGTCTGCTCCAACATCTGCTGCCTTAGTATAGATCCCTCCTCCAACTCTTGCAAATAATGCTATTGAAGAAGCTCCCATTCCAAATCCAGTTACATCATTCACACTGATACCAACTGTTTTTGAAACTAATAGGATTAAAGATAACATAAACATTCCTAACCCAACAACTGTAAGTCCCATAACTGCTCCACCAGAAAATGCAACATCAAGCGCTTTTGCAAGCCCTCCTTCTTTTGCAGCTATTGCTGTTCTACCATTTGCCTTAGTAGCAATTCTCATACCTGCATTACCAGCTATTGCAGAAGTAATAGCCCCTAAAACAAAAGCTCCAGCTGTTGGTACGCTTATGAAAATTCCTAAAGCTATTGCAACCACAATTACAAAAACAATAAGAATTCTGTATTCTGCTGATAAAAATGCCATAGCTCCTTCTCTTATTGCAGCTGTTATTTCTTGTACTTTTGGAATATTTATTTGATAATGTTCTACTTTTTTAGCATAATAAAATGCAGCAAGTAATGATAATATTCCAGCAGCTATACCAATGTACATAACTTGTGTTAATAAATCCATACTTTTTCCCTCCATTTTTTTAATTTAATTGTCCTACTATTATATTTTAATTTCGACATATTTACAAGTTTTTATTTTAATTTTTTACTTCTTCATACTTAAAATTTTTACTTGTAATAATATTCATATCCTTATCAACTATCAATACATCTAAATCTTTTCTACTATCTACATAGCTTATTACCTTGTCTATTGGCATTAAGAAAAAAGTTGTTGAAAGTAAATCTGCATCAAAAGCATTATCACATAGTACCACTACCATTTTCTTATCTTCCACGGGATAGCCTGTATCTTTATCTAAGATATGATGATACATTTTCCCATCTATTTCAACATAAGTTTGATAGTCACCTGACACACCCATAGCTCTGTCTTTTAAAGGAACTATTCCTATCATTTTACTAGAATCTTCTGGATTTTGTAGACCTATTTTCCAAGGTTTATTTTCTGGTTTCGTTCCTATTAAATCTATACTTGAAATGGAAGTTATAAAGGCACTTTTTATACCTTCATCTTTTAAGACTTCTTTTGCTCTTGATATAGCATAACCTTTTAAAAAGGAGCCTGTATCTATTTCTTTTACTGGACTTTCCATAGTAAGAGTTCCATCATCAGAAATTTTTACTTTATCAAAATCTATAAAAGTTTTTGTGAATTCTATTTCTTCTTTTGTCGGAAGTTTTAAATCTGGAAGTTCTATTGTTTCATCAGTAAAACCCCATAATTCTAAAAGTGGTGCAATAGTTACATCATACTTGTGTTCTGATAATTCATAAGATTTTTTTACACCTTCAAACAATTTTATTCCTTCTTCATCCAGTTTTATAGTCTTATTATCAGAATTATTCAAGTTATAAATCAAACTACCCTCAGATTTACTGTTGTATTTTTCATCTATTCTTTGAATTTCGTTAAAGGCTTTTTCAATAGACTCCATAGCTTTTTTTTTGTTATCACTATACACTATTATTTTTATGTAAGTTCCAAATAGAAATTTAGATTCTTCAATCTTTTCAACCTCTTTACTACAAGAAATTAAAAATATACTTAAAAGTGATAAGATAAAAACTATAATTTTATTCTTCGTCCTCATAGCCAACCTTTCCAGCTAATATTTCCCTGAATACTTTTTTCATTTCAGTATCTTTCTTATCATATTTTGTAAGTGGTAGAGGTTCTCCTCCTCTTTCCATTCTTTCTTTTGCCCTTTCTCTTGCTCTTTCTCCACTAACTATTGTAAGAACATACTTATTTGGTATTTTAGCCAATAGTTCATCATAAGTGATATCTTTTTTCATATTATTTCACTCCATTTTCAATTATACTTATTAAATCATTACAAGCCTGTTCAATTTCATCATTTATTATAACTCTATCATATTTACTTTCATATTCAAGCTCTTTTAATGAATTTTTAAGTCTTGCTTGTATTACTTCTTCACTGTCAGTATTTCTTCCTCTAAGCCTTTTTTCTAGTTCTTCTTTATTAGCTGTTTTAAAAAATATTAAATTTGCCTCAGGGAATTTCTCTTTTACTTGAACTCCTCCCTGAACATCAATTTCTAATAATACTTTTTCGCCTCTTTTTAATCTTTCTTCAACCTCAGATTTTAAAGTTCCATAATAATTCCCATGAACATTTGCATACTCTAAGAAATCTCCATCCTTAATTTTTTTTTCAAATTCCTCAGTTGTTATAAAGAAATAGTCAACTCCTTCTTGTTCACCATTTCTAGGCTTTCTACTTGTGGCAGATATAGATAAATTTATCCCAAGCCTTTCTCTTACTAATTTACAAACTGTTGATTTTCCTGCTCCACTAGGACCAGATACAACAAATAAAGCTCCTAAAGACATAATACCTCCACACACCTTTTTATCTAATTGATTTATTGAAAAAATAAGTGAATTACGATTGTAGATTTTAGGTAAAAAATCAAATAGAATGAGCCGAGCAAATCTCACTGTGTCTGAACGAAGTGAGTTTAGTGAATTTGCAGCGAATTCTTAATTTTTATCCGTTAAGAAATCTGGCTAGTAATGAACTATTTTAGCCTATTTTTATTTTACATAAGTAAGATATTTTTCAGAAAGTTCATGTTTACCTTGAACAAGATTAAAAAATTCTTTTTGTATAGCTTTTGTTATGATTTTATCTCCATTTCCAACTTTAATATTATCAACAGAATAAACAGGTGTTACTTCAGCAGCTGTGCCAGTTAAAAATAATTCATCACAAGTATATAGAAGTTCCCTTGGTATAGTTTGTTCTACAACTTCATAACCTAATTTTTTAGCAAGTTGAATAACTGTATCTTTTGTAATTCCAGCTAGAGCAGAAGAAGATAGATTAGGCGTTATTAATTTTCCATTTAAAACAACAAATAAATTTTCTCCACTTCCTTCACTAACATTTCCTAGATAATCAAGAGCAATTCCTTCTTCATAACCATTTTCTAAGGCTTCCAATTTTATTAATTGTGAACTTAAATAATTTCCACCAGCCTTTGCCAAAGATGGAAGAGTATCAAGAGCAGGTCTTCTCCAAGTAGAAACTTGTACTTTTATCCCATTATTTAAAGCTTCCTCACCTAAGTATGTTCCCCAAGCCCAAGCTGCAATAGCAACATCAACTGGACATCTTTTAGGATTAACCCCTAATTCAAAATATCCACGATAAGCAATAGGACGAATATATCCTTGTTCTAATTCATTAGCTTTTACTGTTTCAATTATAGCTTGTTCTATTTCTTCCACTGAATAAGGAATTTCTGTTCTATATATTTTAGCCGAATTGAAAAGTCTTTTTACGTGTTCTTTTAATCTAAAAATCACAGATCCATTTTCAGTTTTGTATACTCTTATTCCTTCAAAAAAAGAACTTCCATAATGAACAACATGTGAAAGTACATGTATGTTTGCCTCATCATGCTCAACTAATTTTCCATTCATCCAAATTTTTTTTGTGTTAATCATTCAAATCACTCCTTAATATATAAAAAAGCAACCTAGTCAGGTTGCTATAAATTAAACATATTAAATTAAATATATTTTATCTATCTATTTACCTAACCAAAATCTATTAGTATATAAAAAAGTATTGATTATATTTATTGTTATAATCAATATAAATATAATTATACTAATAATGACTAGATTAGTTAAAATAGACATAATTTTCCCCTTTTTTCTTAGTTGAGATATAATAACCTAATTTTAAAAAAAAATCAAGTATTATTTTGTCTTGTTAAATAAAATCATTCCTAAAATAATTACTATACCACCAATAAGTGTTGATAATTTAGGAATATCCCCTAAAATTATAATTCCCATAAGAGTTGCAAGAACTGGAGTTACAAACATAAATGAAGTTACTTCTGTTGTATGTTTTGCAAGTTCAAATGCCTTAGTCCAAAAGAAATAAGAAATTATACTTGGAAAAATTTACATATAGATAATTAAAATTAAAGAAGAAAAACTTATAGAAAACATATTACCCACTGAACTTGGAGAATATATAACTAAAAGAATACCTCCAATTAACATGGAATACATACTAACATCAAAAGATGAATATTTTTTAGTTAAGTATCTTTGAGAAATATTATATGAACTAAGCAATACACAACCAACTAACATATATAAAATACCTTTGTTTATTGTTAAAGCTCCATCCCATAAAGTTAAAATTAAAATTCCACAAAATGATATTCCCATAGCAATCCAACCAATTACTTTTATTTTTTCATTAAATATAAAATATGCAATAATAGCTGTTATAGCAGGAGCTAATGCATTTATAACACTTAAAGTAGAAGGACTAGAAAGTAATGTTGCTATATTAAAAAATACGATATAACCAGCATATCCTGAAAAACCAGCAAATAAAAATGATGGAATATCTTTTAAATTAGGCAAAGGAATTTTTTTTTTAATAAGTATAAAGATAACTATTATAGATGCAAAAAAATATCTTAGAACTCCAAGTGTCGTGGTATCAACCTCTTTTAAAACAACTTTTGTTAAGACAAAAGCTGTTGCCCAGAAAAAAATTGCAATAAAAGCACACTCTTTGGCTGTTAATTTTTTATATATTTTTTTAAAATTCATTTTTTCTATCCCCTTTTTAAAAATGTTAAACTTATTTTAACATAAAAAGTGGAAATCTTAAATAAAATATTGTATAATCTTAAAGGATGACCCCGTAGCTCAATTGGATAGAGTGACTCCCTCCTAAGGAGTAGGTTGTGTGTTCAAGCCACATCGGGGTCGCCATTTTTATTTATTTTTAGTTAAAGTTATTCCAGTGAATCCGGAAATAACTGTAAGTATAACACATAAATAACAGAAAAATGAAAATGGTAAATAAGTAAGTGTACTGACACCTAAAACACTTGTTACAAACACTCCACAAACTCCCCAAGGTACTAATGGGTTTATTACTGTACCAGCATCTTCCAAAGTTCTTGATAAATTTTTAGAATGTAAATTAAGTTTATCATATATAGGTTTAAAAGTTTTTCCTGCAAGTAAAATACTTAAATATTGTTCTCCAACTATATAATTTACACCTAATGCTGTAAGAACAACACAGATAGTCGCTCTTGATGGGTTTATCAAAAGATGAGCCATACTATCAAGAAGTGTAGGAATAATTCCTAAACCAAATAATAATCCTCCCAAGCTAAGTGCTAAAATTACTATTGTAAGGGTGAAAAACATACTATTTATTCCGCCACGATTTAAAAGTGAAGCAATATTTTGTGGTAAATCAGTTTTTGAAAAACCTCCAAATAAGAAACTTAAAATTTCTTGTATAGTGTAATGATTATTAACAATAGAAATTATTAAACCTACTATACTTGTATATATTATTGATAAAATAGCAGGCACTTTAAAGATAGAAAGTATTATTAATAAGGCAAAAGACAATAGTGATAAATTATTCACAAGCCCTGTCGAAAGAATATCAATTTTAAATTGTTCAACACCTGAAATATCTCCAACTTTATTCCAAGGTGAAAGTAAACCAAAAGCAATAGAAGATATTATAAAAGCAGGGATAGTTGTGTACATCATATTTTTAATATGCTCAAACAAATCAACTCCAACTATACTAGCAGCAATACCAGTAGTGTCCGATAATGGAGACATTTTATCACCAAAGAATGCACCAGAAACTATTGCACCAGCTGTTATAGCTGGATTTAACTCAAAAGCATTAGACATTCCCATAAGTGCAACTCCTAATGTAGCAACTGTTGTTAAACTACTTCCAATAGAAATTCCAATTATTGCAGTTATCAAAAAAGATGAAAGGTAAAAAATCTTAGTTGAAATTACATTAAGTCCTAAAAACATTAATGTAGGAATTGCTCCTGACATCATTAATATAGAAACTAAAATCCCAATAAAGAAGAATAAAAATACAGCTCCCATACTTGTACTAACTGATTGAATCATGCTTTCTTGTAATAAAGAAAATTTTACTTTATTAATTGTTCCATATAACAATAAAAATATTATAGTAATTAATACAGGAATATGTGGTACTGTGTTAGGAATCATAATCATAGGGTATCCTAACATCAAAAAAACAATTAAAATCATAATAAGGGCCTCTAATTTACTAGGTTTACGGTGTTGCACTAAATCAAACATAAAAATCTCTCCTTCTAAAATTTATAAAATAATTTAAAATAAAAAAACTTCTTACAAATGTAAATGTAAGAAGTCCATAACTTTATTTATAAAAATAAATTAGAGGCTCTTACAAATACAAATAGAGCCATCTAATTTAATGAATGACTCTCTAATTTTTATAATAGTAATAATATGTGTAATCAAAATGGTTATTATTTACTTTTTTCATCTCGATCACTCCCTTTTAAAATTTTCACAAAGTATAGCATAAATATAAATAACTTGTCAAATTTTTTTATTTTATATTTGCATCTTTAGTATCAATAATAATTGTAACTGGTCCATCATTTAAAAGTTCTACTTTCATATCAGCACCAAATTCACCTTCTTGTGTTTCTATACCAAAATTTTTAAATTCTTCAATAAATTTTAAATATAAATCTTTTGCTAAATCTGGTCTTGCAGCCTCAATAAAGGAAGGTCTATTTCCTTTTTTAGAATTACTATAGAGAGTAAATTGAGAAATAATTAAAACTTTCCCTTTTACATCTTCTAAGGATAAGTTCATTTTTCCTTCTTCATCTTCAAAAATTCTTAAATTTTTGGTCTTATTAGCAAGCCACTTAACTTCTTTTATACTATCATTATGTGTAATTCCCAAAAGAATAAGAAATCCTTTATCAATTTCTCCTAAAATTTTTCCATCAACACTTACTTTTGCATATTTAACTCTTTGTATAACTGTTCTCATTAAAATCACCTCGTATTTTTTTAGATATATAAAGTTCACTAATAATATTTTGGAAAAAAATAAAAATATGGTATAATTAAGCAAAATAATTTAAAGGTGGGTATTTATAAATTATGAATAACAATATAATTTTAACAGAATTTGCCAGAGTTATCAACTCAGATAGATATCAATATACAGAAAGTGATATTTTTCTTATGGAAAATATGCAAAATAAAATAGCTGTCTTTGATATGTTTTTTAGAAAAACAGAAGATGGTGGTTTTGCAGTTGTTTCAGGAATACAAGAAGTTATACATCTTATAGAAGTTTTAAATAACACATCAGAAGAAGAAAAAAGAAAATATTTTTCAAAAATTTTAGAGGAAGAACATCTCATAAATTTTTTATCTAAAATGAAATTTACAGGAGATTTATATGCAATACAAGACGGAGAAATAGTTTATCCAAATGAACCAATAATAACTATAAAAGCCCCTTTGATACAAGCAAAAGTTTTAGAAACTCCTATATTAAATATAATGAATATGAATATGGGGATTGCAACTAAGGCTTCTATGGTAACAAGAGCTGCAGATCCAATAAAGGTTTTAGCATTTGGAAGTAGAAGAGCTCATGGTTTTGACAGTGCTGTTGAAGGAAATAAAGCCGCTATAATAGGTGGTTGCTATGGACATTCTAATTTAGTAACAGAATACAAGTATGGAATACCATCAAATGGGACTATGTCCCATTCATATATTCAAGCTTTTGGTGTAGGAGCAGAAGCAGAAAAAGAGGCTTTTGTAACTTTTATAAAGCATAGAAGACAAAGGAAAAGTAATTCATTAATACTTTTAGTTGATACCTATGATACTATTCATATAGGAATAGAAAATGCTATAAAAGCATTTAAAGAATGTGGAATAGATGATAATTATGATGGTATTTATGGGGTAAGACTTGATTCTGGAGATTTAGCTTATCAATCTAAAAAATGTCGTAAAAGATTTGATGAAGAAGGATTTAAGAAAGCAAAGATTACTTTAACCAATGCTTTAGATGAACAACTTATTAGATCACTTCGTGAACAAGGTGCTTGTGTTGATATGTATGGAGTAGGAGATGCAATAGCAGTAAGTAAATCCTATCCTTGTTTTGGAGGTGTATATAAGATAGTTGAATTAGATGAAGAACCACTAATAAAAATTTCAGGTGATATTATAAAAATATCTAATCCTGGTTTCAAAGAAGTGTATAGAATATTTGATACTGATGGCTTTGCTTATGCAGATTTAATATCTCTTGTAAAAAATGATAGTGATAAAGAAAAATTATTAAATAATCAAAATTTTATTATAAGAGATGAGAAATATGAATTTAAATCAAGTGTAATAGAAAAAGATAGATATACATACATAAAATTGACTAAACAATATATAAAAGATGGAATTATAGATAAAATATTACATGAAGATTTATTTGATATTATGAAATCTCAAAAACATTATTTTGATTCCTTAGCTAAGGTTTCTCCAGAAAGAAAGAGATTAGAAAATCCTCATAGCTATAAGGTAGATTTGTCTTCTGATCTAATAAAATTGAAATATGGTTTAATAAATAAGATTAAAAATGTCTAAGAAAAAAATCTTAATTTTCTTGGTGATAATATGTTTTATAATATATAACAAGGAAAGTGAAATGAAATTTGAAAAAATAAAATATATAGAAAGAAAAACTGGTGAGATAAAAATTGAAAAGGTGATGGGAGAAGGAGCATTAAAGTTTTTATATTATAATCCCTTTGGGAAATTAGCTTTACACACAGTAGTAAAAAGGAAATTTTTATCTGATTGGTATGGAAAAAAAATGTCTAAACCTAAGTCAAAAGAAAAAATAAAACTTTTTGTAGAAGAAATGGGTATAGATATGAATGACTACAAGAGACCCATAGAGGATTATACAAGTTTTAATGACTTTTTTTACCGTGAGTTAAAAGATGGAGCTAGAAAAATAGATTACAATGAAAATGTAGTTGTTTCACCAGCTGATGGAAAAATTTTAGCCTTTGAAAATATAAAAGAAGTTGATACCTTTTTTGTAAAAGTGGTTTGACGGACGCACACAGTGGAGTTATCTTGCTTCGAGCGATGAGGTTAATG
>OKRR01001511.1_pt1 | contig 20324 bp, 15 predicted proteins | sample 1601211 | NCBI WGS metagenome assembly OKRR01 (sample SAMEA3541525, study PRJEB24748) | human gut metagenome | biome: human gut; feature: human-associated habitat; material: faeces | place: China | collected 2012
CCTCACCCATCACACTGCCCGCTGCGTTACGTGAAGAAAATGCGCAAGTGCGTTTGGTCCGATGATTCCTACCAGTTCCTTATCCTTTGACTCTATGGAAATTCCCTTCAGTATCTGTCTGGCGTGAAATCCAACCTGAATATCTTTTGTAGTGATCTTCATTACTTGCTACCTCCAAATCCATAGGATTTCCGCACAAGCAGATAAATAAAGCATGGAGCACCGATAATTGATACCAGCACACCAATTGGCATCTCAGAATTCTTCAGGATCACACGACATGCCACATCACACCAGATCAGAAAAGACGCACCAAGAAGTGCGCTCAGTGGAAGTAATCTTCTGTGGTCAGTTCCAAACAGAATCCTGACTACATGAGGAATCACAAGTCCTACAAATCCAATCACGCCTGCACAATATACGGCAAATCCAATCATTACAGAAGCAACAATCAGGTAAAATGTTCTCAATCTATGTAAATCTGTTCCAAGTGTGATAGAAACTTCATCTCCCAAAAGCATCAGATTCAGGTTTCGATACTGCGTCCAGAAGATGACCACACATATCAGAGTAACCGGAAGCATCACACCTACTCTGGCCCAGCTTGCCCCTGCAAGACTTCCCATACTCCATTTCATAACTTCCGTAGCTGCATTTTTGTCATTCGTAATGTAAATAACAAAATTTGAAAAAGCAGAGCACACCGCACTGACCGCCATTCCGGCAAGGATCAGCTTAGCTGATGTTGCCTTTCCTCCCATATTTGCAATAGCAATAACTGCAAAGGAGGTAATCATTGCGCCAATAAAAGCAGTAACTCCGACAGAGTTTCCGCCAAGAAAGCTTCCAATTCCAAGCATGATTGCCAGCGTTGCGCCAAGAGATGCACCGGATGAAATACCCAGTACATAAGGATCTGCCAGCGGGTTCTGCACGATTGCCTGCATTACTACGCCGCATACAGAAAGAGCCATTCCAACTGCCAGAGCCAGCAGGACTCTGGGCAGTCGGATCAGCCATACAACATCGTGAATTGCACCTTCTGCATAGGCAGACAGACTTTTTATATGAAATAATTTATAAACAATGACACTGTACACATCCTTCAGCGACAGATCAGCATTACCAAAAGTAATCGCCGCAAGTATGGAAAAAATAAGAAATCCGGCAAGCCCGATGAGGACTGCCACATACATGGATGCTCTAAACACATTGCCTTTTTTTGTCTGTGAAACCTGTTCTTTCACTGTATTTTCCTCAATCAGTCAAGATTAACGTCTGGATATAATCCTTTTGCAAATGTTTCGATTCCATCCTGTGTACGTGTTGCACTTGCATACATCTCGCTGAGCATGATCGGATAAACACGACCGTTCTTTACAGCGTCAAGACTCTGAAGTGCTTCGTCATCCTGAATAACTGCAAGCTGGTCATTCTTAACTGTTTCTGGATCATCTCCTGCATATGGCATATATACTACGAAAATTACGTCAGGATTTGCTGCAATGATATCTTCTTTTCCAACTGTAGAAGCATCCGGGTTTGCCAGAGTCGCACCTAACTGTGTTACCATATCTCCACCAAGGCTCTTTGCACCATAGTTTGTGATATCTTCTCCAAGAGGTTCCAGAACCATTACGCTTGGTTTCTCTTCTACATCTGCTGTTGCTGTAAGAGTTTTATCGATCACTGCCTTTGCATCATCTACGATTGCCTGTGCTTTGTCCTGTACATCAAAAATCTTTCCAAGATTTAAGATGTCTGTAAATTCATTTTCCAGAGTTCTGTCTCCGTCAGGGCGTGTGTTTGTGTTGTAATAAGTGTTGCAGCCTTTGTCGATCCAGTCTGTTACATTTCCGAGATTTTTATCAGAAAACAGGGAACTCCAGGATAAGATCATGTCTGGCTCCAACATCGTTACAGTCTCAAGGGATGGGGTAAATTCATCAAGATAATTTGTTTTTGAAAATGCATCTTTAAGTTCATCCGGAACTTCATTGTCAAGACCTGCAGTAGCTACCAGACGGTCTTCCAGGCCAAGTGCAAGCATGGTTTCAATGCTTCCCTGATATACAGCAAGAACTTTCTCCGGTGCCTTTTCATAGGTTGTTTCGATTTCATTTCCATCATAATCATAGGTTGTGATGGTCAGAGGATATTCTGTCTTTGTACCTTCTGCGTCTGCTGTCTTATCTGCATCTGCTGAATCCTGCGCGTCTGCATCTTCCTGTGTATCAGAGTCTGCATCTGCTGCCGGCTGGTTGTCCTCTTTGATTGTCTCAGAGTCTGCTCTCTCTGCTGCAAAAGCTGCCGGAGCTGCGGAGACAGCCATAGCTGCTGCCATCATAATTGCCATGATTCTTGTGGATAAATACCTGTTTTTCATTTGACTTCCTCTCTTTTCGTATATGTTATTTACCTGTTCGTGTAACCGAAAAGATGGGACTTCAGAAAAAGTAAAATAGAAGTGATAAAAATAACGGATACTTTTTACGGAAGCTCCTTCTTTACGCTGTCAGGCAGGTTTCCTGACTCACAGTTCACAGAAAGTTCCCATAAAATAAAAACTGATACAACATCCATGCTTCAGCAGTTCATGAATGTTGTATCAGAAATATTTCCAGATACTCTCTGGCAGCCGGATTCCGCCTTCTCACATATTTATGCAATGACATATTACAATCCCGCTTTTTTCTGTATACAGTGGCCGCAACCGTTCAGGCATTTCACCTGATTCCCTCTCACATTACCATACACAAAATCTACATATGATAATGTTCACTTAACAGCTTATTCAATTACGCTGATACAATTTTAGCACACTGCTTTTATAATTACAACCATATTCGAGACACATCAGAATTCTTTCTTCTCCATAAGCCGGACACCAATCCAAAAAGATCCCATATATACAATTACTGTAAATAATACAACTCCGGCCAATACCATTCCCCGGTTCAGTCCATTCAGCCATGCATCGACTGCGTCTGCTGAAAGTCCCATTGTTTTTATCAGAATATAAACTACGGCAAATATAATAGCCCACATGACCATTGCAATATAACGTCCTTTTTCCGCTCCAAAATGTATTACAAGCGGGAGCGATACCGCCAGCATAAGAAGTGCCAGTGGAATGTATATCAGGCTGCCAATGATAGTCTCACTCAGACACCCCTGAAGTTCTGCCACACCTTTGCAGATTACTCCCGTTATCGTTGCAATTCCCCACGCTACAGCCGTAAGCCCTGCTCCCAGCAGATATTTTTCCGCCACATACTGTTTTCTGGTAACCGGCAAGGTCATAAGAAACGCAAGACCATTATCAAACTCATCATAACTTATAGTCGTAATGGCAAAAATTGCTGTGACAATCGTAAAATATCCTGTAGCAAAACTGACACTCCCGCTTCCTGCCAGATTCAGGATGACTTCCATTACAACAACCAGGATAAAAAACTGTTTCTGCTGTTTCATCAGTTCTATATCCTTTACAAATAATCCCTTCATACCTGTTCCTCCATCATCACTACCAGATCATCAATCTTTCCATTCTCAATTACAACATCCGGATAATTTTCCATATAAAATTGTTTCTGGTTTGTCAGACACCTGTATCCATAAGCTTCTTTCCGGATCTTAATAAGGTATTGCTGATCCAGTTTTTCGTACTCTTCTTCTGCAACTTTAAGAACTGCATAATCTGACAGCAGTACATCTGTATCCTCATGAAGGATAATTTTTCCGGCATGGATCATATAAAAATCGTCACAAAGACTCTCCAGATCTGATGAAATATGTGAACTGATCAGAATAGAACTGCTTTCATTTTCTTCCATATATTCTCTCAGCATGTTCAGCACTTCATCCCTGGCTATCACATCCAGACCAACTGTGGGCTCATCCAGAATCAGCAGTTCTGCCTTATGGCTTAATGCTACCAGTACTTTAAACTTTGCTTTCATACCAGTGGAAAATTCTTTGATTTTCTTGTCTGTGGGCAGATTGAATCTTCTGCACTGCTGCAGGAATTTCTCTCTGTCAAAATCCGGATATATGCTTTTCATAATATTGGCCACGCCCGCTGCTGTCAGATACATACTGAAGCCTGAATCTGCAAAAACAACTCCCAGTTTCTGCTTATCCTCCGGCTTAAGCTCTTCTGCCTTTTTCCCAAAGACCTCTATCTCTCCGCCATCCGGATGAATCAAGCCGAGCAGAGCTTTAAATGTGGTGGATTTCCCGGAACCATTTCTTCCAATAAGTCCTGTAATCATCCCAGGCTGTACTTCCATAGAACAGTCCAGCGAAAAACCTCTGTAATGTTTCTGCAAATGACTGATTTTCAACATGTCTTAGTCCTCCATGATCATTTCAAAAAGATTTCTGATTTCCTCATCGTTCAGTCCACATCTTCTGCCCTTCATGATTGCCTGCTCCAGATCATGTTCTACTTCTTTGAGCTGTTCTTCCCTCATCAGGTTTTTATTTGTGGCTGCAACGTAGGTTCCTTTTCCATGAACAGTGACAGTAAATCCCTCTTCTTCCAGATTGTCGTAGGCTTTCTTCACAGTCAGGGCACTGATCTTCAGTTCCTTTGACAAACTGCGTACTGAAGGTAATACAGTGTCCGGCTGTAACTCTCCTCTGATAATCGCAGACTTAATCTGGTCTATGATCTGTTCATAAATAGGTACCATGGATGAATTATTGATTATTATATGCATATGTTTCTCCTCCATCTACAAACAGTATATAACAGTGCATAACTGTTGTCAACTGTTTTATACTGTTATACATGATATTTATTTGCTTATAATCAAAAATGGATATTCAACCTTATTTCCGGCAATCTTTCACAATCGCCTTCTCATAAAATTGAATATCCATATAACCTTAATCTAACTCTGTTTTTTCGAATTAACTTTTAGTGGAAGTCTTATGGTTACAACTGTGCCTTCTTCCAGCTGTGAGCTTATGGTAACCCCATATTTCTCTCCATAAATCATACGAATCCTTTTATTTGTATTTCTGACGCCTATACTCTTTCGCTCTTTATTCAGAACCTCTTTCAAATCTTCCTCACAGATTCCACATCCATTATCCTCTACATAAAAAAGAATATCATTTTCTTCTTCCTCTGCTGAAATCCAGATCTTCCCGGAATCCTGATAATTTTTAAATCCATGCACAATGGCATTCTCTACAAACGGCTGCAGAAATAACTTTGGAACTTCCAGACTTCTTAAATACTCCGGTATATCCATACTCACTTCAAATTGATCCTGATATCTTTTCTGCATAATTCCAATATACCGTTTAAGCCAGTCCAGATCCTCCCACAGCGGAACCAGAACATCACCATTCTGGCTGGTATACTGAAGCATTCTCGACAGATCCAAAAGCATTTTGCTGGCATTTTCCTGTTCTCCTTTAAGGCATACCCAGTTAATGATATTCAGCGAATTATAGAGAAAATGGGGATTCATCTGTATATTTAACGACATGATCTCCGTGTCTCGTTTCTGGATCATCATCTCATATTTCTCATGAACCAACATCTGCAGGTTCTGATTCATTTCATTCAGTTTTTTATAAAAAAACGCAAACTCATCCCTGTTGTCATATACAATTCTTGCAGTAAAATTACCCTCTCCTGTTTTCTCTATCATGTGCAGCGGTTTATAAACTTTTTTCCCAATCTTTCTGGAAATAAGAACAGCCGTAGTAACAGATAAAATAATTTCTATAGTTACCAGAATCAATATTGCCCTGGTAAGATCTGTAGCAATATTCTTGCTGAAAACATTAACTGGAATCATGGCAAGTGTATACCATCCCGTCACCATACTTTTGGAATAGGTTACGATATATTCCTGATTATTTGCACCGTAGTATTTTACAGTTCCTTTATTCTCCGTAATTCCCATATCAGCTGCAGTTACATTTCGAAACAGCTTTGATTCATTCTCACCGTAAGGACCAACAACACTGCCATCTTCACTCATGATATAATAAAGAATCTGAGAATTTGCCTTTGTATACTTTTTCAGCATATTATTCAGATTATCCTCTGTAAAATTAACCACCAGATACATTTGATCAGTCTTATTTTCCAGATGTTCAATATGTCCTGATTCTACTCTGCTTAACTGCAGCTTTCTGACAGCCGTAAATACATGCTCATATTCCAGAAAATCTCTCGGCATATCTTCAATTGAAAACATGTCCATATAATTATATGCCGGAATCCACACAAGTTTTCCATTTGCCTCATCTGCTGCTTTCTGTATTTTAGAACCCATAAAGCTATAATTTGGATAATAGTTCTTTTCCTTTTCGCCAAACTGATAATACGGAGTCACAATATGCGTAGAATAAACCGTGTTATTCCACGGCAGATAGTCCAACAAAATTTTTGAAATTTCCTGACTGGCACTTTCAAGCTGCATACTGTCAGACGTATCCAGATTCTGAAATATTTTATAAATTCTCGTATCTACATTTATTTTTAATGAAAATTCCTCAATATAATCCAACTTTTCATCCAGAATATCACTGACATTCTCAGCATTTTGCCACATTTGTTTTTCTGACTGCCTGATCAGTTCCTGTTTTGACAAATGGAAGATAAATAAACCCAAAAGCACAACAGGAATAATGGAAATACAAATAAATGAACTAATCAGCAGAGTTTTAAATTTTGTATATTTTAATTTTTCCATCATCACCCAACTCTTTTGCGAAATTCTTCAGGTGTCATATTATGACGTTTCTTAAATGCCCTGTTAAAATAATTGGGATCCTTATACCCTACTTCCAATGCAATCTTCCTTACCTTATCAGAAGATGTTTTCAAAAGATTCTCTGCTTTCTCCATACGAATATCTGACAGGTATTCAGAAAAGGAAATTCCGAATCTCTGCTTAAATAAAGTACTGAAATACGAAGCATTAAAATGATACAATGCAGCAATCTGCTCCAGGCTGATCTCGTCCTGGTAATGTTCCTCTATATACCGCCTGCTTTCATCCAAAGGATCTGTCTCCTGTGAATCTGCTATTTCCCGGAAAGCGATTATATTTTTTATTAATTCCGCTGACCTTTTTTTCAATTCAGAATACCACTGACTTTCGATCAGACGATTATCCAATGCATTTAATTCTGACAAGTGTTCAGCTTTCAGATAGGGCTCCATATAACGTAAGATTCTGAAAAAAAAGAATACGATTTTTCTTTTAAAAATATCCGGCTGAACACTTTTATGCTCTGACAGAACCTCTGTTATTTTTTCAAAAATTGCTTCGCTTTTTTCCAGATTTCCTTCTTTTATAGAATTCAGAATTGCTTCACTGCCTACAGAATCCTCCTGCTTTTCATCAGACAGATATTTCTCTGCCTGCAAATATCTTTCTTCTTCATAAAAAGAATACTTCATCGCGGCCATAGCCTCTTCATATGCCTTGTTTCCGCAGCTTTCCATATCCGAATACAGAGAGCTGACTGCAAAATAAATTCTGTTTTTCTCAAGTACCAGGATATTTTGAATAAACTCCTCTATCTGAGTGATCTGTTCCTGTTCAATTCTTGATCCTGACAAGGCCAACACAGCCAGCAGATTTTCTGTTCCGTTGACCTGAAATGTAATTGACGATGTATCTATCAGATGTTTTTTTATAAAATACCCTATCTCCCGTTTCATCTCTTCATTAAGAATCAGATGCTGCTTATTGATCCGGATCAACATCAGATAGCCTTCCTGTCTCAGAGGAAACATCTCACTTAAGGGCTCCCATACCTTACGTCGTGTATGGTGGATATACTGATTCAGAAGCCACTCCATATATCCATATGCAGATTCCTTCAATCGTCGTTCCATCTGATCTACTTTTTGTTTTTGAACCTGATCCTGATTTTTTGATTTCTTTATTTTCTTAATGGCACGCTTTAACTCTTCTGCATCTACAGGCTTTAGCAGATAATCACTTGCATGAAACTGTAACGCCTCTCTTGCATAGGAAAAATCTGCATATCCGCTTACAATCACAAATGCAGTTTCTGGATAATCTGTTTTTACTTTTTTTTGCAGCTGTAAGCCGTCCATTTCTGCCATACGTATATCGCTGATCACAATCTCACAGGAAATATTATTCATGATCTCCATTGCCTCCTGACCATTTGATGCTTCCCACAGCATATCGTCCGGGCATATTTTTTCAAGAAGCATAATAAGTCCTTCTCTGTGAATTCGCTCATCATCTACTACTAATATATTGTACATTTTATCTCCTGTTCTGTCTGATATATACGTTTTGATTATAGCACAACAGGTGTGCATGAACAATTGCACACCTGTCTTTACAAATTCTATTTTTTTGTTCCGTGATACATCTTATCCAATGCATCGGCATAGTCTTCCTTGGAAAGAATCAGTACCGGTATTTCTGAAACCTTACACTGTTTTCCATCCGTCTCAAGACTTGCACTGATCACTCCTGCTGCCTGTGTTTTCTGTCCCTCCACATACAGGGTTACCTGTTTCATTTTATGCTGTGTATCCTGAGGGAAAGGATGCTCTGACAGCATCACGCTCTTCTCGCCTCCTGCCAGTTCATCTGGCAAACTGATGTAAAAACCAGCTACCTTATGGGTATTCTGTGGTACTTCTCCCACCATGCATACTGCCTTATTGTCTGAAAATACAGGTTGATAATCCCAGTGATAGAATTGTTTATACTGTACTTTCCATCCATCAGGAACTTCTATCTTCACTTCTGCATTTTTCCATTCTGTGTCTGTTGACTGGCTGATCAGATAACGGAATAAAAAGATTCCACAGTCTGAATTATAAAGTTTAGGCATGATAATTCCATATGGACTAAACAAAATTCCATCCTCTGTCATTGTGCTGCACTCAGCTCCTGCAATATCCGTTTCCTGCACAGCCATTGTCTCTGTAACAAACTCTTTCTCAACAAGAGCTCCTGCCAATACTAATTCCTCTACTTTTCTACATTCTCCCTGTGCACCTGCACCGTACTTACGTACTTCAAAAATAACCTTTATTGCTTCCTCATTATAGTTTTTAATATTAATAACAGTTTTTCCTTTTTCTTCTCTATATTCAATATCAAAAACATAAGCTCCAAGATGTGTTTTCTGAAGTTTATAACCGGAAAGCAATCCCTGTGGCTTGATGACCAGCGTTTTCTGTGTTCCATCCATCCTGAGACCAAACCACTGCTCAATACTCTGCTGAATCCATGCCCCCTGTCCCTGGCTGCATCTAGTCAGGCATCTTTTCTTATTTGTTGCTCTTGGCCACCAGAAAAGTGAGCCTGTTTCATCCAGACGTTCGTAAAGGAGATTCAGGTTATCAAGCATTTCCTGTCTGGTAAGACTTCCGCCAAGTTTTAAAGTACAGCCTGTTGCAGATGGATTCATGCCAAAATGTAATTCACGCATTGTCTGGAATTCCGGATCATAGTTTGTGATATACATAGAACGTGCATATCTATGAAGATTTACATATGGCTCATAATCGAACTCATATAGCCCATACAAAGGTGCCATAACTGTAGCAGTATCCTCACCACCATAATAATTCAGATCATCCTGGATATAGAAGCGTTCCTCATTCTCACCTAAGTTGTTTCCGCCTGTAATCTGTCTGCCGAATGGTCCGCTACCTTCCATCAGTTCTTTCATGTCTGCTTTCATCTGTTCCATAAATCTGTCCACATCTGTCGCATCCCGTTCCAGAAGTTTCAGAATTCTTCTGTAAGATTTCAACGCATAATAACACTGTACATTTGCACCGTAATCATACTTGCGGAATACAATAAGATCGCTGGCGTATCTGCTAGAAATCAGTGCTTTTTCTTTATGTTTATGCTTCATCATTCCATCGTAGATCTCATCAATAGCAGCAACCAGTTCCGGATGATCTCTGAAGAATTTCTCATCTCCTGTCAGCTCCAGATATTTTCCTGCTATTACAAGCAGAGAAATATAGTAAAACATACTATGATCCGAATACAGGCTATAACGTGGCCGGTTTCTTTCTGCCAGATAAAACATTGCACTTTTTCCTACCTCAGGTACTGCATACATAACACTTACCACATCAGGAGTAATATCAATTCCCCAGAGCCTCGAAAGACTATGGGACGGTGCCCCCTGCCAGTTGGTCAGAAAACTTCCATCTTCTCTGAAAGAAAGGCAGTTAAAATTATCAAGAATAAACCGTACCTGCATATCACGGTATTTCTCACCAGCCTCCTGGTTTTCCCGAATATCTGTAGTGATTTTTCCAAATCTTTCTTTCCAGAAATCATCAGTAACATTCAACCATTCCAGCGGTGTATGTTGATACAGTGTTCCAAGGGCAGAATAAATCTCTTCTCTCTTTGGAGTAAGAGCAATTACTGTTGTAAATGTTCTGCTTTCATTTGCTTTTAATTCAAATGGTACATAAATTCTAGGATTATCTCCCTGGCCTTCACATACGGAATCCAGAAGCTGAATTGCTGCACAGGCTTCCGGGTGCCATAATACCAGCAATTTCTGATCCCATTCTGATTTATATGGTGTTACTGTATAATCATCGAAATATTTCCCATAATGCTCAAACTGATTTACAAACTTCTGGTCAAATGACAGACGAAGTTTTCCTTTCATTTTGCATCCGGAAATATTTTTTACTTCTATACAGTAGAATGCTCCTGCAGGTCCCGGAACCGGATGGATTGATGATGCCGGAACTGCTTCTTTCTCCAGAATCGGCGCAAAAGAGAATATTCTGGTTTCCAGTTCCGGATGCTCTGTAGCAGTAACCGGAAGAAAATCATCATAATAAGTTGTCCATGACTGCTTATTTGCACCTGAGATCATCAGACCATTGTCCAGCTCCAGATCATATTTCATTTTTCCAAGAAGTAATGCTGTATCATTCTGATAATACTGACCTATGTATCCTTTAAACTGTCCTCCCAGATCTGTTCCTCCGGATGGTACTGCATAAATTTTATCATGAGGAGTGCACAAAAAGTGCAGTCTGCCCATGGTATCCTGGCCCAAAAGTGTTCTTCCATTTGACTGTGTAAATAGCTGTCTCTCACTTAATGACCAGTCTGTGCGCTCCGAAGTTTCATCATACTGTGCTCTGAAATAAGAAGACTTATATGCCTTTTTCCAGAAATTTTCCCATGTATTATAAATCACATTTCCTCTTAAATGCATTGTTTTTCCTCCTATTCTTAGCCTTTCACACCAGACATTGTTACACCCTCAACAAGATACTTCTGACCAATGGCAAATACAACCACAACAGGTGCAAGCACCAGGCAGGCTGCTGCCATCATTAAATTCCATTCACCTCTGTAAGAACCAGTAAACAACTGAAGTCCCAGTGCAACTGTATATTTTTTCTCAGAATTTAAATATACAAGCGGACTCAGGAAATCATTCCAGGAATTTAAAAACGCAAACATACCTACAACAGCCAGGGCCGGTTTTGTAATTGGCAGGATAATTTTTGTAAAAATCTGAATATGGGAAGCACCGTCCAGATATGCTGCCTCATCAAAATCCTTCGGGATTCCCAGATAAAACTGACGAAGCAGGAATATGTAAAATGCACCGCCTCCAAACCATGCCGGAACAATCAGTGGAATAAAGCTGTCTGTTATTCCAATAGTTCTCCACATCAGAAATGTAGGAATCAAAGTAACCGCAACTGGAAGCATCATACTGCTGATGATGCAGGCAAATACCACATTTCTGCCTCTCCATTTAATTCTTGCCAATCCATATGCACAGATGGAACTGGTAAGCATTGTTCCCACTACACATCCTCCGGTTACAATAAATGAATTCAGGAAATATTTTCCAAAGGGAAGTGTATCAAAAACTTCCTGATAGTTTTCCCACATAAATTTGGAAGGAATCCAGCGAGGCGGCATCATAAACACTTCCACTGTGTTCATCAGTGAACTTCTGATCATCCAGTACAAAGGAACCAGACAAAACAAAACACCTAAAATCAGCGCAAAGTATATTAGAATTTTTGAAATAATTTTCTTTGTATTCTTCATATTCATTCTCCTCCATAATAAACCCAACGGTTGGAAAACTTAAATATGACTGCAGTCAGTACCATAATGATCAGGAACAATACCCAGGCAACTGCACAGGCATTTCCCATTCTTCCAAACTCAAATGCTTCTCTGTACAGATAGTATACATAGAACAAACTGGAATTGTTTGGTCCACCCTGTGTCATAACATAAGACTGGGTAAATATCTGGAATCCATTGATGATTCCCATTACCACATTATAAAAAATTGTAGGAGTCATCATAGGAATCGTAACATGAAGCAGCTTTGCCCAGAATCCGCCTCCATCAATCTCAACTGCTTCCAGAAGCTGTCTTGGTACATCCTGCATTCCGGCAAGGAAAATTACCATTGTTGATCCGGTAGTCCACAGATTAATAAAAACCAGTGTGGGAATAACTGAACTTTCACCTGAAAGCCATGTACTTACCGGTAAATGCATTGCCTTTAAAATATTGTTTGCCAATCCCATGTCCGGATTGAAAATCCACATCCAAATCGCTGCCATTGCTACGATCGGAACTACAGTCGGAAGATAAAAGATTGTTCTGAAAAATCCTTTTCCTTTTACATTTGTATTTAACAGCATTGCTATAAAAAAAGAAAATATGATAGCTGTCGGTACAGAAAGCGCAACATAAATTACTGTTACAAGTAATGATTTATAAAAATACGGATCACTTCCACTGAACAGATTTTTATAGTTGCTGATTCCTATAAACTGTCCGCCTGTTGTAAAATTAAAATTTGTAAAACTCAATCCCAGACTGACTGCCATCGGAAGCAATGCAAAAATCAAAAATCCCAGAATACAGGGAAGACTGAATAAAATTCCCCAACGATTTTCTCTTTTCTCGCGATTTGTCATTTTATACTTTATTTTCGTCTGCATATTTATTCCTTTCTGGCATTATAGCTATTTCAATCAGGAAAGGCTGCCAAAAGCAGCCTTTCACTTGAATACTTTAAGAACGTTCTCCTGAATAGGTTCCTTCTACCAAAGAATCCGTCTGGCTTTTTACTTCTGTCATTGCTTCTTCTGCCGTTTTCTTTCCAGACCACACCTGTTCCAGTGCAGAGCCCACTAATGTATTAATCTCATTAAAATTCTTTACGTTAATTTCGGTTGCCACTACTGCATGATCATAAGTTGCCTTTACAATAGCGTCCTGAAAGCCCTCTGGTCTTGCAGGCAATTCTTCAGATGCCCAGAAATCAATCTTATCCGGATCAGTATAATATTCTGTCTGTACAGGCATCCATAAAGTTCTGTATAATTCTGTGATTCTTTCTGAACTTTCTGGATTTGTAAGCCACAGATAAAGTTTTTCGGAAGCCTCCAGATGCTTTGTACTCTTGAATATAATCAAAGAACCACCATCAAAGAAAGTAGTATAGTTTTCATCAATTGGGAGAACACCTACGCCCCAGTTGCATCCTGAATTCATAAGATCCAGATGGTTCCAGCTTCCGTCAATGTACATTGCTGTCTGTTTTGCAGCCAGTGCTGTTGCTGCACTTGGCATTGCATTCTTCTGTACTGCTGTAGGAGATACATGGTACACATTGATCAGATCTGCAAAATTCTGTAAAATCTGAGCTGACTTCTCATCATTTAATCCAAGTCCGTCCATACTCTCATTTAAGTAACCGCCGCCTGCTGATAGAATAAACGGCATATATACATTCCAGTCTGTTCCAAACATTACACCGTACTGTTTAATATTATTTGCATCAAAATCCGGATCAGCTGCATTTCTTCCTTCTGTATCCAGCGTCAGTTTTTGTGCCATCTCTACAAATTCATCCCATGACCAGGCTTCCTCTACCTTAGTCGGCGGCAGATCTACCCCTGCCTCTTCGAAGCAGTCTACATTGTACATCAGATTTGTTGTAACATTGGCCTGAACAGGTCCTGCTGATTCTGTAGGACTCCAGTTCCACCAACAGGTAGACAGATAATCATCTTTACTAAGTCCCATATCATCCAGAAGATCATAGAAATTATAAATCAGGCCATCCTCACCCATCTGACATTTCCATGAAGCTGAATAACTTACATCCGGTGCTTCGCCGGCTGCAATCATAGCATTCAATTTTGTCAGGAAATCCTCAGATGGAATATGCATCAGATCCACTTCAATATTGGGGTTTGCTTCCATGAATTTATCTACAGATTCCTCAATAGCCTTTTTTTCGTCTCCGCTTCCCCAGTAAGTGAATTTTATAGTTTCTTTCTCGTCACTACCCTTGTTTTCTGCCTTCGCAGTTGTGGTAAATAAAGCAGTACAGGTCATTAATGCCGCCAGACCTAAAGCCATTCCTCTTCTCTTCATAAAATTTCCTCCTGTTTTTTATCAGCGCGCTTGTTTTTGATGGTTTTATTATATAGCCTTTAATAGCATTTTCTCTATGGGACTTTTTTCGGATTATAGCATTTAGATTAGGAAAACACATTGATATATTTGCTGTTTACAGCAATAGAACAAAAGTATTATTTTGCGAAAAAAAAACAGCAACTGATAAATCAGTACTGTTTTAATTGGTTTATGTACCAGTTTTATACAATTTTTATTCCTGTCTGTTTTTACTAACTTCGTTGTATCTGACAGCTTTACTGATAACTTGCTGCTGTTCATAATTCCTCACCCAAAGTCAATTGCAATCAGATGGAAATCTATCACCGGATTCGCTACCTGCTGATAGACTAAACATTACTCTGCCAAATACGCCTTCAGTTTCTCCATATCAGCTTTCATCACTCTCCGTCCCACCTCATAAATCTCCTTTAAATGGGCGGGATCACGCTCAACCGGTTTGGCACTGATGTCTCTGTCCGGGCGGATAACATGGATCCTGCCCTCTTTTTCCAGATATGCGATTTTATCCAGCATACGATTATACTGAATATGACGTTCATCCAGAAGCTTTACAAGCTCCGGATACTCCCTGAACTTCAGTCTGAGCAGTGGCATCAGCTTATTATGTTCTTTTCTGTATCCCGGATGACGGGTACAGACTACCACATTTTTCTCATACCCCTGTGAAAGCATCCAGTTTACAGGTATCGGATCTGAGATGCCTCCGTCCAGATACATTCTTCCATTCAGCTTTACCGGTCTGGCGGCCAGTGGCAGGGAAGCTGATGCGCGCATCCATTCCACATCCAGCCTGTCTCCCATTCTGCATTCCTGATAGCAGGGTTTTCCTGTTTCAATATCTGTACATACAACCGTAAACTTCATGGGTGATCTGGCAAATGTCTCTGTGTCAAAAACATCCAGCTTCCAGGGCACCTCCCCATATGCAAAATCTTTGCTGTAAAGATCGCCGGTAGTGATCCAGCTTTTCAATCCCATATATCGTTTATCCTTGCAGAATCTGGTATTATAACGAAGGGTTCGTCCAATCTGGCGGGACTTATAATTACATCCAAAAATTGCACCGGCGGAAACGCCAACTGTAGAATCTGCATAAATCCCCTGCTCCATCAGCTCATCCAGAACTCCGGCTGTATACAGTCCCCGCATACCTCCACCTTCCAGAACCATTCCGAGGCCTTTCTTTTTGTTGTCTTCCATAGCTATTCTCACTTTTCACTTTCTTTCACATATTCATTTCGGATTGCAAATCCATGATCCATAGGGCCACTTCCCTTTCCCAGGTCAAGCATTGCCGCCAGTGCTCCTGAAATATACTGTTTGGAACGTTTTACAGCAGTCTGCAGGTCATATCCCTTTGCAAGATTGGAAGCAATGGCACTGCTCAACGTACAGCCTGTTCCATGTGTGTTTGGATTATCGATACGCTTTCCTTCAAACCAGCAATATTTTCCATCATAGTAAAGCAGATCATTTGCATCATTAATGCTGTGTCCGCCTTTGCAAAGTACTGCACAATGATATGTCTCAGAAATCTTTCCGGCAGCCTCTATCATTTCCTCTGCATTGGTCACTGACATTTCAACCAGAACCTCTGCCTCCGGAATATTCGGAGTAAGCACATCAGCCAGTGGAAACAGTTCCTGCTTCAATATCTCCACTGCATCATCACTGATCAGCTTGGCACCGCTTGTTGCAACCACGTGCGTCAGCATGACGCCCTTTGGCTTCCCGGTGGTTCCGGATGTGTAGACGATGGCGGCAAGATCATTCGGATCGATCGAGACGTCCTCAAGCTCCGTTTTCTCACTTTGCTTTAACCAATCCGAAAGATTCACAACAGGCACCGGAGAATCCGGCGAGGCGCTCTCTGCGTCATTTCCTGTGGTCACAACGAGCTCGAGATACGGATATTCTTTCTGGACGTTTAACATTGCGTTCCAGCGCAGTGTGCGCGGTACAAAAAGAATCTTGGCTTCTGAGTTGTTCAGAATGAAGGCGCTGGAGGAAGGCGTATCAACCGCGTGGAGAGGGACCGGCACCATTCCTTGGGAAAGGATGCTCAGATCACAAGCCGTTGCCGTAATGGAATTAGGTAGGAGGACAGCTGCGTGGTCGCCTTTTTTTAATCCGGAAGCTGTGAAGGCTTTGCGCCAGCTGCGGACCATATCGGCGAACTCTTTCCAAGTTACACCGATCCACGTCTTAGATTTGTCGTCAAACTGGCGGTAAGCAACCTTGCTCGGACGAACGTTTTCGTTGATCACAAGCAAATCCGGAATGACGCGCACGTTGTTAAGGTTGTCAGCTGTCATTTATTTTCCAAAGTCTTCATAAAGTTTTTCGATTTCGTTCCCGTGTTTGGCGAGAATGACGCGGCGCTTCAATTTCAGTGTGGGCGTTAAAGAATCGTTTTCAATGGTCCACGGATCCTTAAGGAGAAGCACAGAACGAGGTACACCATACTGCGGAAATGATTTGCAGGCGCTCTTGATGCGTTTAAGGATTTCCCTGATGACGGCTTTATTGGTCAAAATCTCGGGGTCTTTGGAATCCAAATTCAGAGAACCGGCAAAACGTTCGAAGTTGTCTTTGTTGAGTACCAAGAGACCCACGATAAACGGACGATTGTCCCCGTAAACCATTGCCTGATCAAAAAGCGGGTCGGTTTCGATCGCCTGTTCGATATCGACGGGCGGTACCTTTTCACCTGTGGAGGTGACGATGATTTCTTTGATGCGTCCTTTGATCTTCAGATAATTTCCGGGAAGAATGTCAGCTTGGTCTCCGGTAGAGAGCCAGCCTTCGGGATCCAGAGTCTTGAAAGTGTCTTCCGGGCGCTTCCAGTAGCCTCTCATGACCTGCGGCCCGCGAACTAAGAGTTCATCCTTTTCTCCTAGTTTGGCTTCGATGCCCTGAAGGATTGGACCGACAGTGTCGGGATGATTGGCTCCGATCTTATTGACGGAGATAATCGGAGAGGTTTCGGTCATGCCGTAGCCTTGGAAAATTTCGATTCCTAAGCCGATGATGGTTTTTGCAACTTCCGGGCTCAGCGCTGCGCCGCCGGAGACGGCGACGCGCATGCGGCCGCCGAATGAATTCTTGATTTGATTGCGGACCAGTTTGTCGTAAACAGGATCCATCAGTCGATCAAATGCCGCCGGAACAGAGGAGTCGACGGGGAGGCCATTCCTGCGGCTGAAGTTGCGGTAGCCCGCATCGACAGCAGCTTGGAAAACGAGACGGCTTACAGCGCCTTTTTGTTTCAGACGCTCATTGATTTTGGCGGCAACTTTTTCAAAGACTCTCGGAACGGACATCATGATGGAAGGACGGACAGTCTTTAAATCGTCGAGGATGCGTGCGACGCCTCGGCTGAAAGTGACTTTATTGCCCATTCCCAGGCCGATGTAATAGGATGTGGTGCGCTCAAATGTGTGAGACAGAGGCAGGAAGGACAACCAGGTGTCGGATGGATTCGGCGCAATGTTGTACAGCAGCGCAGAAATGTCACTCATGATGTTTTTGTGCGTGAGCATGACGCCTTTGGGTTTGCCTGTTGTTCCCGAGGTGTATACCAAAGCGGCCAAGTCTTCTTCTTCCGGACCGGGCGGGAGAGTTCCGACAGAATCGCCTTCTTTCAGCCACTCGTTCACATTGACGCAGCAAACATCTTTACTGTCAGGCTCGGACGCGTCATCGACGTAGACGACTGTATGGAGCTGGGATAAATCGGCTCCTGCAGCTTGAATAGCATGCCAGCGGGCGCGGTTTACCGTTACCAGGAGCTTCGTGTCCGAATCTTCCAGAATGTAGGCGCAGTTCGCCGGCGTATCGATGATATGCAGCGGGACCGGGACAAGGCCGACGGTCAGGGCGCCTTGATCAAAGCAGACGGCATCAATACCGTTGGGCAGGAGCATAGCGACTCTGTCGCCCTTCTTAAGTCCGGAAGCGACAAAAGCATTGGCCCATTCAAGAGAACGAGCGTAGAGCTCTTTAAAAGAAAGTGTTTCCCATTCTTTAGTTTTTGAATTGAATTGACAAACTGCCGGATCATCTCCGCGAATTTCGAGGTGATGCGAAACGAGCTCAGGGATGACATGGAGCTTTCTTATCTCCTCAGCGCGGGTAAATTCATTATCTTGTTCTTGCTGCATGATTTATTTCGAAGAGTTTTCCGTGACGGCAAAATTCAGATTTAAGGCACGGATAATTTTGAGAATGGTTGAAAATTCCGGAGAGCACTGCCCCGAAAGCGTGCGGTAAAGACTTTCTCTGGAAAGACCCGTTTCGCGGGCAAGGCGGGACATGCCGTAATTCTTGGCAATACGCCCGAGCGCGGCTGCAATTTCTGCAGCGTCGTTCTGAGCGCTCTGTAGCATTCGATTGAGCGTACTGACAAGCTCTTCCGAGTCCTCTTTAAGGGAAGAGGACGGTGTTTTTGTCGATAAATTCATAACTTCGGCAAATGAAAGGAAACTTTGCCGAGTGTAGCCTATGGGCTACAGAAATTCAAAAATTCGGATAGGAATGCCGGAAGGTTAATTAATTCGCCATGATCGGAAGTTTCATCGGCTGCAGGATCATGGAGGTAATTTCCTCTGAGCGGATGACATCCGGAAGCTCTTTATGCGCGTCTCGGAAGTAATCCATAACGACCTTAATGCATTCGGTGTAGTAGCGCTGAGCAATGTTTTCCATGAGATTGTAGGTTTTACCGCTCTCGTCATGGAAATTAGGGTAGTCAAGAAGTGAATAATCAAGCAAATCTTCGACGGTGAGCATTCCCTCGCTGACCGTATAGTACTGAGTCAGAGTAGCGAAGGCTTCGTTCTGCTTGTTGAAAAGGCGAGAGGTAAGTACCAGATCCAAAGAATCGGAAGAAATATCTTCGTCGCTGTCTTCATCGCAGAAAGTTTCAGGCTTAACGCTCTCGATTGTTAAGGAAGCCTGGTTGATCATGCTCCATAAAGCATGACAATCATATTTCTTCAAGCGATAGCTCTGTGCCTTGATACGGAAAGTTGCGTCACCGTCCTCATCGTGTCCGAAATCGGCTGTGAAATTGTTGATCAGATCATCGGCTCTCTGGAGGGCTTCTTCTTCGGAAAAGAATGCGCCGGCGTCTGCCAAAAAAGAAAGATATTTCTGCAGACGGCGAGTGTCATAGCCTTTACGGTCAAGTTTCACTTGTTCAAATGCATACTGGCCGGCAATCATACCCGGCGTAAAAGTTACTCCGTCCTCAACATACTCTCCGCTGTTGTTGATGAAGTCGGCAACACGATCGAGCTGTCCGCAACCATAGATTGCCAAACAGATCGAAGGGATCGTACGACTCGGAGAAGTAAAACGCATTTGAAAACTCGAACAAAAAATAATGAAACAGGGACGACCATTTTAACGACTCCGAGACAGAGAGGAGAACAAGACGGGACTCGAAAAAATCTGTATTTACAATTCGTCGTCCGTCATTGAGCTTATGGGCCTGAGCGATTTTTAACTTGATAAGAAAGGAAAAAAAATGCATAAAAATCGGCAAGAAATTACCCACAGTCACCGACGGAATGTTAGGGAAAATGCCTATATAAATAATGACAATATTTCAATGTGCTATTAAAATAGTGACAGATAGAAGCGATTTTTTAAAGGGAATAGGTTGGAAAAATTGGGTATTCTTTAAAAGTATTTATTATTTAATATATACAAAGGGATGAAAAATTTTCTTACTAACTGAATTTTCTATATTTTATTTTAAAATTCCTCAAAAAAAATAGGTATTCTATTCATACCAGGCCCAACGCGCAATATTAATAAAAAAAT
>OKRR01001515.1_pt1 | contig 20302 bp, 22 predicted proteins | sample 1601211 | NCBI WGS metagenome assembly OKRR01 (sample SAMEA3541525, study PRJEB24748) | human gut metagenome | biome: human gut; feature: human-associated habitat; material: faeces | place: China | collected 2012
TAGACATCACATCGGCACTAGCCCCGGTGTATCGGGCGGTTACCGTTACAGATGGCGATACAGTTTAATCTGAACTTCCGGATGATTTTCATTATCCAGATAAACCGTCAGGCCAATCTCTTCTTGCTGCGAGGGCTGCTCGGACGTAAAGCTTTCCGCAACCAAGCCTTCCAGAGCGCTCTGGAACATGGCGATATCCAGCTCTTCCTCGCCATAGAAATATGTGCGATCGTTGCCTTTTTTTTCGGAAGCAATGGTATACTCCGCACCATCAAGAGAAATGTCGATTTGCTCGATGTCTGCAAAGTCTGCGCTGAGCACCTCAAGATGACGAAGAGAGTTGTACGCCGCGGCTGTCAGCGCTTTGTAATCTGCTGCAGATATCTGATAGACGATCTGCGATTCCCCAACCCGCGCGTAAGCCGTAATCTCTTCCTCTTTGCTGTCTGTCTCTCCGTTTTCGACGCTGCTCTCCGCTTCGGTTGTCTCATCCGCTTCGGCCGCAGTCTTTTCATCAGGAGCCCGGCTGATATTCAGCACAAAGGCATCGGAAAAGCTCTCGCCATCTTCGTCTTCCGAAGTGTAGTTCAGCGAAATTGTCAGTTCCGGTGAATCCAGCCCATAGGACTGCAGCTCTTCCTCCGTTGCGTTATAGGTGACATAATCCGTCAGAACTGCGTCGGTTATGCTGTCCAGATAGCTCTGCACGCGTTCGGTGTCCAACGGCAGCATTTCGCCGCCTATTTGGGCAAAATAAACATCATCGGCACAATAGGTGTTATCGCTGCCCTCCTCATAAACGATACTGTATGTTTCATCTCCGGAAAATTGGATCGAAGCCACGGCATCGAAGCGGGGGACATCATCGTGGTCGATCATGTCGCTGAGCACTGCGTCGAACTGATCCAGCGGGTCGTTTTGCACCAGATAGACATTTCCATCTCCGATTGAAACGTACCGCTCGGAATCCATGCTGCTGTAATCGCCCAACTGCACCTCATATTCCTGTTCATCGGTGGAAAACCGGATGGTGCAAACCGGGACATCCAGCCCGTATTGACCGTAATCTTGAACATTCTCAATAATAAAGGACGCGCCGAATTCCTCAAACTGCGCCAGCAGTCCATTTATCTTTTCCTCACTTACAGGAAACGCTTCATCTTCATCGTAAAGCCATACTTCTTCCTTGTGAAAAGAGAGGGATTCCTCCTGATACTCCCACGACAGCGATGTTACTGTGTCGCTGGGAACCTTCAAAATGATTTCATCGCTGTTTTTGATCTGCTCCTGATGTTCTTCGAACCGGAGTACACCGAAGGTTGCGATGCAGGCGACGGCCAGAACGCCCAGCAGCAGATACAGCCTTTTATACCGTTTCATTCTGTTTTTTCCTCCTTGTCAGTACCACGCAGATGCCGATTCCCAGATACAAAAGCGGGAACACGCCGATCATCATCACCTTCAGCAAAGAGGACGTGGACGCGCTGATCGTCAGATAATTGTAATTCAGCGACTTGCTTCGAATCGCCATGGCTTCGCTCTCGCCGACCAGAGATGACAACGCGTTCATGGCCATGTCTCCGTTGGCCCCAGAGGAATAGGCATTGTACATATCCTCAAGGAAGCTCGACGAGGCGAACCAGACGATTTTCCCGCCGCTGTTGGCCTCGACCGAGAGTGCAACAGAGAATGGACCGTCAATGTCGTCCTCCTCTTTTTCATAGGTGGAAAGGCTGTATCCTGCAATTTTGCTGAAGGCTGCGTCTGAGGTCGTGAGCAGCTCTGTCACAGTCCCATTTCCGGAAGAGCCGGTGATCTTCATCCCTTGGGAAATCGGCATGATGGGAAAATAGTTTTCTTCAATCAGAGAGTCTGTAATGTCACTGCCGGCCATATCCGGAAGCAGTACATAAGGCGCCTGAAACGCATAGTGTTCCCGGTCCGCCTCAATTACTACGCCGTCGCTGGCCTCTACGCCATATGCCTCCAGCAGACCGTACAGATTTTTCAGCGTCCCTTCCTCTGTGGGCCCTGCCATGACAAGCAGCTTTCCACCGTCTGTCACATAGTTGGCCAGCATTTTCTGTTCTTCCTCGGAAATATCGCTGGTGGGTGCGTAAATCAGCACACAGTCCGCTTCCTCCGGCACGGAATCTACCGTCAACAGTGAAAAGCTGCTGACCTCAATGTTCTCCTTTTCAATTTGTTCACTGAATGTAGCCGGAAGCTCTGCTTCGCCGTGCCCCTCCAGCATATACAACTGCGGCAGTTCCTCGCTGACCACATAATCAATGGCTGAGGTAATGGCGCCTTCGCCGTCAAAGGAGATGTTGTAGGAATAGGAATACACATCTGCTTCTTGGATATAGATATCGTCATAGCCGATAAACCGGCTGCGGTCTCCGCATTCCACAATCAAGCTGTTGTTTTGAACGGTTTCGTTTGTATACTGTTCCGTGAAGGTCGGGAAAACGTCCGGGTTTTTCTTTACGACCTTGATATGCCCGGAAAGGGTTTCGTACTTGCTGAGCAGGTTTTCAATGATGTCGTCCTCTTTTCCGGATTGAACGATCCAGTAAATCGTCACGTCCTGCTCCAGTGCGTTCACAACTACCTTTGTGTTGCTTGTAACGGAGTACAATTTCGTAGAGCTGATGTCGTATTTTGTCATTGCGGAGGGCAGGGCAGAAGCAAAGACATTTGCCACGACCAAAAGTGCCAGCACTACGGCAGAGATTATCAGCGAGTACGAGCCGCCGCGAAAGGCGTTGTAACTTGGCGGATTTTTCTTTAGCAGGTTCATCTTTTTCATCAGTTATACCTCCGTTTCTCAAGCGATTGCACAGACAGAAACAGGAAGAATACAATAACCGACAGAAAATATACGATGGCCGTCATGTCAAACACTCCGTTGACAAAGGTGTAAAAACGCTCAAACAGCGACAGCTTTTCCATAATGCGCGGCAGCAAACCCTCAAATTTAGAGCTGTCGATAAAGCAGACCGCCGCAATTGCCAGGAGCAGAATAAAACTGAACGCATAGGCGAGGTTATCGTTTTTTGTCAAATATCGGATTACCGCCCCCAAAGCCAGAACAATAACGCCCAGAGCAATCACAGAGCCGGTTGCCGTGGAAGAGACGTACTCTGAAAGGCTGACGCTGTAATAATTCAGCAAAATTGCAGCAATGCCGATGCCCGCGGCAAAGCCCTGGTTTTCTGTAAGGGAAGAAATAAACACGCCCACTGCAATCAGCGCGGCGCCCAGAACAAAAAAGGCAAAAACAGAACCATAGGATGTCAAGAGATAAACGTCGCCGAACTGCGAGAAAATCAGCGGGTAAATACAGATGATGCACAGAGGGATAAGATAGACCGTGAGCAGTGCCAGATATTTCCCGATGACTACCTGTGTGGTGGTGATGGGCAGGGAATACAGGAGCTGATCTGTTTTCTGCTTGCGCTCCTCCGCGATGACGCGCATCGTCAGGATTGGGACGATGACCACAAAGACGAGACAGCCGAAGCTGAGAACATATTCAAAGTTGCTCACGGCTGCCTGAAGATTATATATCATGGCGCCGATCCCAACAAAAGCCAACAGAAATGCGCCGAACACATAGGCGGTCAGCGAATGGAAATACGCCCGCAATTCATGCTTCAATACCGCAGTCATTTACTCATTTCCTCACTTTCTCCCGCTTTAGCTGTTTGGGCGCGTCCTTCAGACGGCTGTTTTTTTCTGTCGTTCTCTGTCAGCTCGATAAACACGTCCTCCAGATTCGCTTTTTTCAGCGACATCTCAAGCAGAGCTGTTTTTCTTGTGGAAAAGGCAAAAAACACTGCGCGGGATACTGCAAAAATATCTTCACAGTCGGTTTTGATATGCGCCTGTACAAATCTTTCATCCCGCGCCTCGATGCGCACATCCGAGATGTTTTTGACGGAGGAGAGGATCTCCCGGATCTCCTGTTGGGACGAGTCGGCTGTGATGGTGATCTCGTTCGGCGCCAGCAGCCTTTTTTCCAGGTTCTCCGGTTCATCAAAGGCGACCAGCCTTCCTTTGGAGATAATCAAAATCCGGTCGCAGATCGTCTGCACCTCTGACAGGATGTGTGAGCTGAAAATAACAGTGTGCGTTTGTCCCAGCTCTTTGATCAGCGCGCGGATCTCAATGATCTGCATGGGGTCCAGACCGACAGTTGGTTCGTCAAGGACGATGACCCTCGGATTGCCCAGCAGCGCTTGCGCGATTCCGACGCGCTGCTTGTAACCCTTTGAAAGCGAGGAAATCCTGCGGCCCTTCACATCTCCGATTTTTGTCTGGCGGATCACTTCCTCGATTTGAGATTCCAGCTCTGCGCCATGAAGCCCTTTGGTCTCACCTACAAAACGCAGATATTCCATCGGCGTTTCGTTCATATACAGCGGCGGCTGCTCCGGCAGATAGCCAATCAGTTTTTTTGCTTTGCCTGCATCTTCAAAGATGTCGTAACCATCAATTTTAACGCTTCCCTCTGTAGCAGACAAACAGCCGGTCATAATGTTCATGGTGGTGGATTTTCCGGCGCCGTTTGGCCCCAGAAAGCCATATACATGTCCCTCGTCGATTTCGAACGAAAGGTCATCGACTGCCTTGAAGCCGCCATAGCATTTGGTCAAATGTTCGACCGATATCATGTTTTTGCCTCCATTCCTGCTTGCTATGCTTTGTCAGCATTTCCATGTTAACACACAAAGCTGAAATGACGCTGAAAGCGCAGCCTGATGTCAGATAGATCACCGAAGATCGTACGCAAAAAAGGCCAAGCGCCGCAGTGCGTACGGCGTTTGGCCTTCTTTTGATTGTGTTACAGACAGGGAAGCTCCACAAAAAAACAGTTGACCCCATCTCTTCCTTCTGCCCATATTTTTCCATTGTGCTGCATTGCAATGCGTTCCGCAATGGACAATCCAAGCCCGAAGCTTCCGGTACGGCTTCTCGCTTTATCGGCACGATAAAATCGCTTGAAAATATCCCGTGCTTCCTGCGGCGAAAGCGGCTCGCCTTCGTTTTCTACGGTCAGAAGACATCGCTTTTTCCCATTCTTTTGAAGGCTCACCCACGTTTTCCCGCTTTCTCTGGAATACTTTTGGGCATTGTCCAGCAGGATATCCACGATCTGTCGGAGCTGTTCCGCGCTGCCTTGTACATGAATATCCTCAATGACCCGTTGCTCCAGCATACGTCCGCGCTCAAAGAATACCGGCTCAAAGGTCAGCAGAGCATTTAAAATAAGCTTGCCCAGCTCCACCTTGCCGGAAAGTTCTTTTCCTCGAGCGTTATCCGCGCGTGCAAGCTCAAGCATTTGCTCAATCAGGTTGCGCATTTGCCTGGACACCGCTGCAATATTGTTCAGTGATGTCCTTCGGACGGATTCACTGCACTCGTTGCTTTGGGCGAGTTCCGTATTTGTGATGATTACGGTGAGTGGGGTTTTCAGTTCGTGCGAAGCATCCGCCACAAACTGCCGCTGCTGCATCCACGCCGTCTCTACCGGCCTTACCGCCCATCGGGAAAGCAGGATGCTGATGCCGAGAAATACGAGGAAGCTAAGCGCGCCGATGAAGCCGCAGGTGCCGAGCAGAGCGTTCAGCGTCGCGCGTTCACTGGAGATATCCGCGAACACGAGACAATGGTTCAGCGGCATATCCGAGCGGTAATATCGCAGGTTATATTCCTCAATGATGCCAAGCTGTTTTGGAGACGAAAAAACAGCGTTTACAAGATCATCCAGAAAATCCGTGTCAGATAAGTCGTAATAGCCGCCGCCGGCAGCAATGCGCTCACCGCGCAGTCCCAGTTGGATCGTAAAATAAGGCAGGCGAATATCCTTCTCTCTCTCATTGGGAACTCCGAGATGGAGTGGGTTGGCCGCAATATTCTGCATCATATTGATGCTCGCGGCCTCCAGATTCGCGCTGGTAAAATAAAAGACCAATCCCAGGATGACGCAGAGCATGATGGTCACGATGCTCATGTTGATCAACACAAATTTGAGCCGCAGCTTTTTAAGCATGTACGCATACCTCCAGGTGATATCCCAGCCGGCGGATCGCCTCGATCCGCACGTTGGAGCCAATATTCGCAAGTTTCTTTCTCAAAAAACCGATGTATACCTCCACGTGATTTTCCACCGCATCAGAGTCATATCCCCATACCTTGGTGAGGATCGTTTCCTTGGAAATGTTATTTCCCTCCGCCCGGAGAAGAAGCCGCATGATCTCAAACTCTCTGGAGGAAAGCCGAATACGCTCCGCTCCACAGACCAGTGTGGCGCTGGCTAAGTCCAGAACGGTATTTCCAAAGGAAAGCACGTCCACATGTACGCCCTGTCTGCGCAGCAATGCATTGACGCAGGCCAACAATTCCTGTGTATCAAAGGGTTTCGTCAGGTAGTAATCGGCGCCGGCGTTCAGCCCTGTCACTCGATCGTCCAGTTCAGATCGGGCCGTCAGCATCAGGATGGGCATTTCCATCCGCCTTTCCCGAAGCCGCCGGGCCACCTCATAGCCGTCCCGCTCCGGCATCATCACGTCCAGGATCAGCAGGTCATAAATTCCCAGCGCAGCATAATACTCACCGGTTTTGCCGTCGCAGGCGGCATCGGCTTCGAAGCCATTTTGCTCAAGCAGGGCTTTAAGCGAATCGGCCAGCAGTTTTTCATCTTCTATAATCAGGATTCTCATGATGCCTTTTACCTCCAGTGTTCGGTTTTATTATATTACATCAAAATACTGAAGTGAAGCTGAAAATGATATATGCTTAGTGCAGCAAGTGACAGAGATATTTTCACACTATTTTTCAGAAGTGCTTCCGCCTGGCGCGAGTTGAAAATGTCAAACCGGTGCAGGATTTGCCGCCAGGTTTATGAGAGATACCCGACGAATGGAATTTGAAAGGGGATAAGTGGAAAAGTCTGAACTGAAAAGAACTCAAATTCCCACGGTTTTAGACAGCCGAATAAAGTTTACAAAAAAGATATAGACTGTTCCGTCTAAAAGCGATATGCTAAAAGACGCAATAAATAGACGACTTCGTCTATATTTTTGGGGTGCTGTTTAATATGGTGTTTTTAGATGTGTTGAAATTGATTTTCGCAGTTTTTGTTGCTTTTTTGTTCGGAAAACTGGTTTCAAAGCTCAAATTGCCGGCAATTCTTGGATGGCTGTTGGCAGGTATGACATTGGGCCCGCACGCACTGGGTCTTCTGAACGAGCCCATGATGGAAGCCGCATGGTATACTACTGCGGAAAGCATTCTGGAGTGCGTCGTGGGCCTCATGATTGGTACGGAGCTTATCTGGCGCAAGATAAAAAAGGCCGGCAAGCAAATCGTTGTCACGACCATCACCGAATCCCTGGGGACATTTCTGGTCGTCAGCCTGGTGTTCGGCGTCATTTTTGGGATAACGGGCGTGCCGTTGTACCTGGCATTCCTGTTCGGCGGTATCGCTTTAGCCACAGCACCAGCCCCGTCACTTTCCATTGTGAATGAAATGAAAACTGCAGGGCCTGTCACGAGCACGCTGATTCCTATGGCGGCGCTGGACGACCTTGTCGGGGCACTGGTGTTCTTTACGGTTGTTGCGCTTGTTTCGGCTCACGTTTCGACGGCAGGGATTCCGGTTTTGGGCGTGCTGTTTCTTGTCTTTCTCCCTGTGCTCATAGGAGCGGCAACAGGCTTTGTAGCGGGAAAACTGCTTCAAAAAGCCCATACGGCAAGCGGAGCGCTTGCCGCAATGCTGTTGCTGCTGCTGTGTTCGGCGGCAATAGGCATGGTGCTGAATCAATATGTTCTGCCTGTACCGGCCATCAATTTTTTGCTTATTGGTATGGCGTTTTCGACGGTGTTTGCAAATATGATTTCAGAAAAACAGCTTGCAGAAATCATGAAAGTGATGGACCCTGTAATCGGAATAAGCCTGATCATCGCGATACTGAATCTGGGGGCGCCGCTGGACTACCATTTGATTTTCGGAGCAGGCCTTTATACCGCCATCTATATCACGGCCCGGGCGATAGGCAAATACAGCGGTGCATATTTGGGCGCATCCGTCACGCATGCGCCGCAGACAGTCAAAAAATTTTTAGGGTTTACGTTGCTGCCGCATTCGGGAGTATCGCTGGTGTTTACCGGCATCGCGGTCTCTGTACTGAACGGCCCGGCGCCGGAGTGTGCTTCTATCATTCAAGGAACGATTGCAGCCGCAGCGGTTATCAATGAAATCATCGCTGTTTTTATGGCAAAGAAAGGCTTTGAATGGGCAGGAGAACTGCATCAGGCGGAAAGGAATCCGTGATATGACGCAAAGGGAACGGCAGGAGCATGCAAAAAAGACGATTTTTCAGGCGGCGCTGGCGGAATTTGGCGCGCAGCCATACGATACCGTGACGATGGACCGGATCTGTTCGCGCCACGGGATTTCGAAAGGGATGATGTATCATTATTTTTCCAGCAAAGATGAATTGTTTCTTCTTTGCGTTAAAGAATTGTTTCAATCACTGCAGGCGTATATCCAGGAAGAATCGACGCAAATACAAAAAGAAAACAGTCATGCCGCTATCCGTCAATATTTCATGCTTCGCGAGCGCTTCTTTGCGCGGGAGCCCGCATGGGAAGTGATTTTTGAGAGTGCGATGGTACATATGCCGGAGCACTTGAGAGCGGATATTCTGGAACTGCGGCGTCCTGTGCGTGAAATGAACCGGCGTTTCCTGCAAGAGGTGATTGCCGAAATGTCTTTGCGTCCCGCTGTAAAAGCAGAACATGCAGCCCGTTATTTGGAAAGCCTGGAGTGTGTGTTCCGCCGGATACTGGAGCAGTATTGCGCAAAAGATGACCCCACAGATGCTCGCTCTATGCTGGCGGCTGCCGAAGAAGTTCTGGACATGCTGCTTCTGGGCATATTGAAAAGGTGAGAAGTGTTTTCTTGCAAAAAAACGGATATTCAGCAATTTTTCACTTTACTATGATAGCGTAATATAGTATAATGAATCTCGCCGCAGTGAACTGTGGTATGAGAGGAGTTTGAAAGCGTATGAAAAAGATTTTCGGCCTTATTTTGAGCGCGGCAGTTTTGGGTACTGTACTGACTGCCTGCGGCGGTTCCGGCGCGGGCGTGTCTTCCTCCGGCGCTGCCGGCGCATCTGAACCAGCTTCGGTTTCGGGGAGTGCGGTGAACAGCAGCGTATATGGCACCACACTCGCGGATATTCAGGCAAAAGGCGAACTTGTCATCGGTCTGGATGATACATTCGCTCCCATGGGCTTCCGGGACGAAAGCGGAAACCTTGTTGGTTTCGACATTGACCTTGCTACGGCAGTGTGCGAAGAATTGGGCGTAAAGGCGACATTCCAGCCTATTGATTGGGATGCGAAGGAAATGGAGCTTTCTTCCGGAAATATCGATTGCATCTGGAATGGAATGTCCATCACGCCGGAACGTGAGGAAGCGATGAGCCTATCCCAAGCATATCTGAACAACAAAATCGTCATTATGACGAAGGAAGGCGTTGCAGTATCTGCCAAAGAGGATCTTGCGAATTATAACATCGGCATCCAGGCCGGCAGCGCAGCGCTTGAAGCGGTAACGAACGATGCCGTTTACGCGTCCATTCAGGACAAAATTACGGAGTATCCTACTTATGATGAAGTGATTTTGGATGTGCAGGCGGGCCGTCTGGACTGCATGATCATCGATGAAGTATACGGCGGCTACAAAAACGCCAAGCTGGGGAGCATTTTTGCCGTCTCGGAAGTGGACTTTGGAGACGATTTGTATGCGATCGGATTCCGTAAGGGTGACGCTGAACTGACGCAGGCCGTCAACGACGCTATTAACGCTTTGATTGAAAGCGGAAAAGCAGCGGAGATCAGCGAAGCCTGGTTCGGCGCGGATATCGTCGTCAAAGGCTAAAATGTGAACAGCGCGGACGGGGCCGCCCCGCCCGCGCTTTTTGCGGGGCGCCACAGAGAACTGCAAAAAGGGGAGCGAAGATGAATCTTGAATATATTCAGGCGATTTTGCCGGCACTGTTGAAAGGAACGTGGCAGACGCTTCAGGTGTTCTTCCTGACGCTGGTCTTATCACTGCCTTTGGGTCTTCCGTTTGCCCTGGGATCGATTTCACGCTTCTTTCCGGTGCGTTTTTTGTCAAAGGCATATATTTGGGTGTTCCGCGGCACGCCGCTGATGCTTCAGCTGTTCTTTGTGTATTACGGGCTCCCCATTATGTTCGGACCCGCGTTCCGGATGGAAAATACCGTAGCCGCTGTACTTACATTCACGATGAATTATGCGGCATATTTTGCAGAGATCTATCGGGCCGGTGTGCAGTCTATCGACCACGGCCAGCACGAAGCGGCCAAGACGCTCGGCTTCAGCCGCTGGCAAACCATGCGCATCATTATCATCCCTCAGACCATCGCCCGTGTAATTCCGCCTGTGAGCAACGAGGTCATCACGCTCATCAAGGATACGGCCCTAGTGACGGCAATTGGTGTGGGAGAATTGCTGAAAGCGGCCAAGGACGCCAACAACCGGGATGTAAATCCTACGGCATTTTTTATTGCTGCCGTGATTTATCTGGCGCTCACCTTTTTGCTCACGCTGCTTTCGCAGTGGTGTGAAAAGCGGTTTTCCCGCCATGAGAGGAAGGAGGCGTGAGATATGGCGATTTTGTCGATCGAGCATGTCAGCAAACGGTTTGGTTCATTTACAGCGCTGGACGATGTTTCCCTTCAGGTGGAGCAAGGGGAAGCGGTGGCGATCATCGGTTCGTCCGGCAGCGGCAAAAGCACATTGCTGCGCTGTGTGAACAATTTGGAACGCGTTTCTGCCGGCCGCATCGTCATTGATGGGGATGTGCTGGTGGACACAGTGAAAGGCACGGCGAAATATCCCCCCGAAAAAGAAGTGCGGCGTATCTGCACCAAAACAGGAATGGTGTTCCAGCATTTTAACCTTTTCCCGCATCTGACATGTCTGGAGAATATCACCGTCGCGCCGCTGCGTATTCTCAAGCGGGACAAGGCGGCAGTTCTGGCGGAAGCCATGGAACTTTTGGATGTTGTGGGGCTTCGAAATAAAGCGGACAATTATCCTGCACAGCTTTCCGGCGGACAGAAGCAGCGCATTGCGATTGCTCGGGCGCTGGCAATGAATCCGCAGATCATGCTGTTTGATGAACCGACAAGCGCTCTGGACCCTGAGACGACCAACGAAGTAATTGTCACGATACAGAAGCTGGTGGCGCGCGCGGTTACAATGTTGATCGTAACGCATGATATGCGTTTTGCAAGAGATTCCGCCAGCCGCGTTCTCTTTATGGACGAAGGAAAGATACTGGAGGAGAACACTCCTGAAAAGTTGTTCGAATGCCCTGAAAGCCCGCGGCTGCGTGCATTTTTACAGTCTATCCATTAAAAAGCGCAAAAGCAACCAGGTGCTTTCGCATCTGGTTGCTTTTGCGCTGTAATGTCTATTGGCTTTACAAGTCGATTACAATCGTGAAAACACATAGCGGCTGGAGGTCGACAGCTCCGGAGAAAAACAATATCCGTCTTCTTCGAAAAGGCTCAGCTGTTCCGGCGCTGTCAAGCGTTTTTTCACGATGAAGCGTGCCATTTTGCCGCGTGCCATTTTTGCATGGGTCGCCGGCATGCACCATTTTCCGTGTTTAAATTCCAGAAAATCACAGGTGATAAAAACATCCTGTGCGCGAAGATATCGGGAAACCGCTTTCGAATACTCGGCAGAAGAAAGATTGATAACAGGGGCGCCGGCCTGAAAAACGGCATCATGCAGCATGCTGCCCCAAAATTCATACATTGTTTTGCCGCAGCAGCGAAAACTGCTTTCAAAATCGAGACGATGCGGAAGAATGTTATCCAATGGGCGCAGCACGCCATAGAAAGCACTCAGGATGCGAAGAGTATCCTGAGCGAAGGTGAGATCCTCCCGGGAGAGCGTTGCGGCATCAAGAGCGCTGTAAGCAAGTCCGTGATAGCTGAGGAGCGCGGGAGAGCCGGGGATAGACGCATTCCAGTCTTGGATATCCGTAAATGCACGCAGCGCAAGCTGTGGGTTGACCTTCAGAACGCTCTCCAGTTGAAACGGCGCATAACGCTTCATCGATGCTGCGAGGGTTTCGGTCTGCTGCAAAAACATAGGGCGCGTAGCATGCGGCGGAGTGGGCACACGGTGCATGTTTTTGGCGGGAGAAAGGATCACGAGCATTTCGTGCAGCCTCCTTCTGGCAATATAAGATTAGTATAACATCTTTGGGATGTTTTTTTCAAAGCCTGTTTATTTTGAACGGGTTTGATGCTATACTGTAACAAACAACAAAACTATGGATAAACAGGAAGAAATCTTATTATGCCAAAGGAAAAATTTAAGACTGTATACGTCTGCACCTCCTGCGGAGAAGCAAGCCCCAGATGGATGGGACGCTGCCCCTCTTGCGGGGAATGGAACACAATGGTGGAAGACATCGTAAAAGAAACGAAAGGGAAGGGCGTATCTGCTCCGGCGACAGGAAACGCGGCCATCATCGCCAGCAGGCTTAAGGACATCAGCACCACGGAAGAGCACAGCCGCATCATCACCGGAATCAGTGAACTGGACCGCGTGTTGGGCGGCGGTATTGTTTTGGGAAGCGTCGTGCTGTTGGGCGGCGAACCGGGCGCAGGAAAGTCCACGCTTCTTCTGCAATTATGCGGGGCAATCTCCAGGCAAGTGAATGTACTTTACATCACGGGAGAGGAATCTGCAAGGCAAATTAAGCTGCGGGCAACACGCCTGCGGGTAGAAGAAGAAAATATCATGCTGGCGGCGGAGACCGATATCGGTTCAATTTGCGATTTGGTTGAACAAACAAAACCCGGCATTGTCGTTATTGATTCTATCCAGACGATGCACTGTGCGGAGATATCATCCTCGGCAGGAAGCGTGTCGCAGGTCAAGGAGTGCACGGCGCGGCTGCTTACCGTGGCAAAAACGCTGGAAATTCCCACATTTATTGTGGGCCATGTCAATAAGGACGGCGCAATTGCCGGGCCGAAAGTAATGGAGCATATTGTTGACACCGTGCTTTATTTTGAAGGAGATAAAATGCTGCCGTACCGCGTGCTTCGTGCTGCTAAAAACCGCTATGGGAGCACCAATGAGATCGGCATGTTCGACATGACGGGCACCGGACTGAAAGTGATTGAAAATCCTTCCAAGCTGCTGCTGGAAGGGCGCCCGATTGGGGTGAGCGGCAATTGTGTTGCATGCACGATGGAAGGAACGCGTCCCATTTTGTCGGAGATTCAGGCGCTGGTAACCAAAACAGGCTTTGGCACGCCGCGCCGCGCCGCATCCGGGTTTGATTTCAACCGGATGAACCTATTGTTGGCCGTGCTGGAAAAGCGGGCAGGATATTTTCTGGGTAATTTGGACGTTTATATCAATATTGTAGGCGGCCTGGAACTGGACGAAACTGCATGCGATCTGTCGGTTTGCCTGGCGGTCGTATCCAGCCTGATGGACAAACCTGTACCGGACGATATGATTGCAATTGGTGAAGTCGGGCTTGGCGGTGAGGTGCGAAACGTAACAAATCTAGAATATCGTCTTCGAGAATCGCAGCGTATGGGATTTGTACGTGCGGTCGTGCCCAAGTACAGCCTTGCACAAATCGATCCGAAGGAATTCAATACAATGGAATTGCTGGGTGTAACGTATGTGAAGCAAGCGATTCAGCTATTGTAGACGATTCAATGCAGTTATGGATTAATCTAAAAAGGGAGGGACGACAAATCTTTTTTCTGCAGAAATCTCCGAATTTCAGCGAAGGGAGGAACATATCGGGCAGAAATGAGGAATAGGAGCAATTTCGCTAAATGGAACGTGTTTAGTGCCCGGAGGGTTTACAGCCGCTAGGTTCGCGCGATTTCAGAGCGCGGGCGGCTGCACTAAACGGTGATTTAGCGGAAATTGCTCGCTTTATATATACAAGGCCCGCCGGGGATCGCCTCGGCGGGTCATTCTTTTTCCTTTGGTGTAAATGATACTAGATAATCTAGTGATACTTGATAATATCTTGCTAGCTTAAATAGGTTGTCTATATCTGGTTTGTTTACTCCTAATTCCCACGCGCTTACAAGTGCTTGAGATACTTGTAATTCTGTTGCTATTTCCTTTTGGGTTTTCTTCCTTTCTTTTCGTATTGCTTTTAGGCTTTCATTCCATTTCATCTCCTTCACCTCTGGTTTTTTATTATATCTTCTTTTTGGATGATTGCAATTTCTCTATATCAGGAATTCTAGTATTTCGTCTTGACTTTTACTAGGATTTCTGGTATTTTTATTTTATCAGGATTACTGATAAAAATATTTTTTTGAAAGGAGGCCCAGAGGAATGAAGGTAGTAGGAATTCAGGAGATGAAGGGTGTAAGCAAGAAGACCGGGAAGCCGTATGATTCGGTTGTCCTGTATGTGACGGGAGAAGCGAAAGATGTTGTAGGTTGCATAACAGATAACATCTGGGTTCCTCGTGATGTGTGGGATTCGCAGGTCGGAGAGCCTGTTTCGGATGCATTCATTGGTATGGATGTTTATCCGGCGTATGACCGTAGAGGCTTCTTGCAGTCTCTTAACATGAAGTAGGGAAGGGGGCGGTAGTATGAGAGAAAAGGCTCGTGCTGCCGCTCTCTCTTTTTGGAGGTATTTTCATGAAGTGCGCACTAAAAATCTTAAAGCATTTCTTCTGGGTGCTCGGCGTGCTGGCGTTTGTGTTCTTGCTCTGGTTGTTCTTCTTTCCGGCGTAAGTATCCCGGCCTATGCCGAGTTCGGCGGTACGGATTCCACGAATCTGGCAAACCTTACTACATATACGCGCAGCATATGGGATTATATCCGTGTTACGCTGCAAAGCCATTTGAGTAATATATATTCCCGTCTGGGAACGATGGTGACGCATTTGCAGTCTATCGCGAATGATGCAAGTGCATCAGCGTCCCGGCTTTTAGATATATCGAATCGTCTTACATCGCTTTCTAATAGCCTTTTGTCTCGACTCGATGCGATTATTGATAGTTTGGGTTCTTCCTCTTATGGTTCATATGCCCTTGCGGTCGGTGATTCTCCTTTTACGTCTGGTTTTGATGGTTGGGATTATTGTCTTGTTTCGCCTGATTCTGGCGGTTCTGATTTTTCTGCTGTTCGTGGTGATGGTTCAACTTGGACTTTTCCTTCCGGTTCTGTTGGGGATTTTTGGCGTATTATTTGGTCTTATGATTGGTCCCCTCCTAGTGATCTTTTTCCATATTTGGCTTCTGGTACTTATTATCGAGTGTCTTTTGATTTTTACGGTACTTTTGAGTCTGTCGGGAATATTCCAGGCCTTGTTAAGGATTCTCTTTCTTGGTCTACAGTTGCTGGTCATACGACTGTGACGTATCTTTTGTACTTTGATGTTATTCAGAATATTTCTACTTTTTCAATTAATCTCAATGGCTCTTTAGCTCCGGGGCCTTGTAGTTTTTCTATCGTTGCTGTCGATTCAGCTGGTGTTGATGCTGCTTATTCAGGTGCTGTTAATCCGGGGCAGGATGCAGCGAATCAGCAGCTTCAGGATAGTGTTGGGCAGCTTGAAGATTTTGATAACAAGATATTTACGGATGTTTCGGGTTATACTTCTCAGCTGGATTTTGGCCTTGAAGATTGGTCGGAAGCCGCTGCGGGTATTTCATATATAGGCAGTATTTTTATGCTGATATGGGACAATAGCCCTACTCAAGTGATTGTTTTGTCGCTTATGGTCGGTCTGTGTCTTTTGATTTTAGGCCGTGGCCCTCGTGTCGCTGGTGAGGTCAGGCGGCATGAGGAACGGGCTTCACGCCGTAAAAAGGGGGGATAGCCGGTGCTTGAATTCCTCTCAAATATCGCGAATGCTATTTTTACGGTTTTTCAGCTGCTCTTGAATATGGTTCGCGGCCTCGTTTCTTTCTTTTTGATGATACCGCAGTTTATCGCTTATCTGGATACGGTCTTTGCTTATGTTCCGGCGCCGTTGTTTGTTTTTCTTGTTCTGGGTTCTTTAATATCCGTGATTCTCTTGATAGTGGGGCGAAATTAGATGGACAATCCTTTGTTGTTTGGCTGGCTGCCTGTGTTCTTGGACAAGTTTTTTGGTTTTCTTCGTGGTTGGCAGTTAACTGAATCTGTCACGATGTTCGGTTTTTTGCTCGGTCTTTGCTTGCTGATCGTTGTTATCCGGTCGCTGCTCTTGAAGGGGTGACGCAATGAATTATTACGATTATCGGGATTATTTCCGTCAGATTATAGATTTGCTTGAATCGCTGATTTCAAAATTCGATGCATGGACGGCAGCTGTCACTGGCTTTTGGAATACGCTTTTGAGCTTTCTTCCTACGGCTCTCTGGTTCCTTGTCCTTTTGGTCGGTGTGGCTCTTATATTGAAATTATTCTTCCCGAGGTGGCGCGATGTATGAATTATTTTCTCAGCTTATGCAGGGATTTTCCTTGGACAACCCATTGGAGTATATTTGCGGTTTTCTGCTTTTTATCGTGGTTGTTGGGGTATTTTTCCGCTTCCTGTATTCGCTCATTAAGCCGTATTAGATGGAGGGTGAAGAAATGCCTGCGGGTTTCACTGAGGCTCTTAACTGGATTTTTTCGGCCCTTTTGACGGCTGCCAATCAGCTTTTCAGTGTATGGCTTTTTCAGTTGTTCCTTTCACTGGGCATCCTCGCTCTAGTGTGGAAAATATACAATTTACTTCGATAGGAGGTCAACAAAATGGAAGGAGAGGTAAGCGCAATGGCTGCATTCCTGGGCCAGCTCACAGAAGCATTTACGGAGATTCTGACATGCGTAACTGCTACGGCAACGACGATTGTCGGCAATCCGTTCTTGCTGTTCACTGTCATTTTCCTGTTCGCTGGTGGCGTTATCGGCATTATGGGGCGTATCCTGTCCCGGAATTAAATTGATAGGAGGTTTTTTTCATGGCTGCTTTTCTGACTGACCTTACCGCTGCATTTACTAAGATTCTGGCCTGTGTCACTGAGACTGCTACGGCTATTACTGGTAGTCCTTTTTTGCTGTTCACGGTCATTTTCTTGTTCGCTGGCGGTGTCATTGGTATCATGGGCCGTATCCTTTCCCGGAACTGAGGAAGCCGGACGCCCTCGGCCGGAGATGGCTCCGGCCGGGGGCGTCTTTCTCTGGAGGTACTTGCATGTTTGATAGTGCTTTAGATCTATTGGTTGTTCCTCTCCAGTTTCTTTTAAGATTTTGGAGTTTTGATATATTTCGTATGTTTTGGATGGTTCTTTTCTGGATTTTTATCCTTTCTCTTATTTCTCGTATTGTTCGGATGAAAGGTTGATTTCAGGTTTACTTACCAGTACGTAAACTTTTGAGGTTTTTCTATGTTTTGGTCTATTGTTATTTTCTTTATATGTCTGTTTTTCTCTTTTCAGATTTCTACTTTACCTTATTCCAATCCGTACACCCTTACAATGATTTTTGGTAAAAAGGGAAGTGGGAAAACTACTACTATGACGAAGCTTGCCCATCAAGCGCAGCGCAGAGGGCAAGCTGTTTATTCCAACATTCCACTGCCCGGCTGCTTCTTGATTTCGGATGAAGATATTGGTTTTAAGCAAATTCCACCGAACAGTGTTCTTCTGGTGGATGAAGTCGGTATGATTTGGGACAATCGGCAGTTTAAGAATTTTAAGCCCGAGGTCCGGGACTGGTTCAAGCTGCAACGTCATTACCGTGTAAAGGTCTATCTGTTCTCTCAGACATTCGACATAGACAAGAAGCTTCGTGACCTTACCGATGATATGTATCTTATTGAGAAGCGATTCCGCATTTTTGCTTATGGTAAGCGTATCTTGAAAAAATGTGTGCTTACCGAAGCAACTTCTGACCAGCCGTCCCGAATAGATGAAAATTTGAAATTCGATTCGCTGCTTTTTTTCTGGGCGGGTTCCCGTACCCTGACGCTTATTCCTCGATGGGCTACTAGTTTTGATAGTTTTGCGGCTCCGGCTCTCCCCGAGAAGCCGTACAGACAAGATACACGGGAGTTTGAGCCTGTTCCGTATCGGGTTGTTATTCATACTCTTCTTGCTAATTTCGCCCATGTTATCGGCGCGGATAAGCTCGCACGGTGGGCATGGGCTACTCGTGAACGTGCTGAGGAGGTCGAGGAAGTTGCGCCGGAAGAAATTGACTTCGAGGAGTTCTTTTCTCATCGTCCAGAGAATGAGGAGTGATTCTTTTGACATTATTTGACCGTGTCCGTTGGATGACTTCCCTTGAGTTCGCGTCTTTTCTTTATGATGTGCAGCTGCGTGCCGTTATGTATGATCGAGAAGGCCTCGGCTTGATGTCTGTGCCGGCTCTGCATTCGTGGCTGCTGCGCGATGCGTCCCTTCGGTGGTTTTAATCTTCATCGCGCTGGGCGCGATATTGGCGGCAAATAGGGCTTTCTTCGGTTTCTGTTTTCTCCTTTTCTAGGCCCTATGCGGCAGGATTTCGTGGTTTGAAATCCTCCGTTTACGTTCCTTTATTTAGCTTTTTGCGGCCCCGTAGGGGCCGCGATAGGGGCACTTGTCCTCGTGTCGTTTCTCCCTCACTTTGGCGGCGGAAAACGTGTCGTAAAGCCACTTTTTGGGGTGATTTTGTGTATTTGCGGTTATACGAATATCCCGAAGCAAAATCAAAGCGTTTTCGGGTTGTTGGTATCAATGGCAGCCGTCCAGTAGGAGGGGAGAGGGCAGAGCCTACGGAACATGACAAACGGTCTGCACAGAATCTTGCGCGTGCTCGGCGTACTATTCGGGATTTGATTCTTTGTAACCCGTTTCGCTTCTTTTGTACTTTTACTTTTAGTGATTCTAAAATTGACCGTTATGATTACAAGGCGTGTAAAAAGGCTATTACGAAGTTCTTTGACAATTTTCGTACTCGGTATGCGTCCCATTTTATATATATACTTGTCCCAGAACGGCATAAAGATGGTGCCTGGCATTTTCATGGGCTTGTTGCTGGTATTCCTGCTGGAGAATTTTATACGCCTGAGTTTATTACTTATCGTGATCGCCGTAGTCAGGAATTAAAGGTTATTCGCAATACTAAGGGTTACATGCGTTGGCGTCGTTGGCCTTATGGCCATTTTGATTGTTCTGTTATTAAGGATTATGAGGCGTCCGCTACATATGTTTCAAAGTATATCACGAAGGATTTGATATCTGTTATGAAGGGCGCTCATTTGTATTTTAGCTCTAAGGGGCTTCGCCGTCCTAGTCTTGTTTTTGATGAGGATAACGTCCCGTTTCCCATGAAGCCGCAGTATTCAGATGAGTTTTGCAAGCTATCATGGGCTTCTGGTGGTGATGTTATCGGTGATTTATTGCCGTCTTGGTATGACGATATGTGTGCCGATATTCGTGATATTGACATGCCGGAACGGCTTACAGAGCGTTCCTTGTTTTCTGAATTGACGGTAGAGCAGCTTTCGCTTTTAGAATCTGCGGAACAGGTTTCGGTTCCGTGGGATTAGGAGGTATTTATGAGAGTTTTAATAGCCTGCGAAGAAAGCCAGGCAGTAACGATTGAATTGCGGAGGATAGGTCATGAAGCTTACAGTTGTGACATTATACCCTGTTCCGGAGGGCACCCAGAATGGCATATCCAACAAGATGTCATCCCGTTACTTACTCAAAAATGGGACATGATTTTAGCATTTCCGCCTTGCACACATCTTGCTGTAAGTGGTGCAAAATGGTTTGCGGCGAAGCGGGCGGACGGCAGGCAGCAGAATGCAATTGATTTTTTCATGCAATTCGCTAACTCTGACTGCCCCCGAATCGCGATTGAAAATCCGGTTGGAATCATGTCAACGGTTTGGAGAAAACCAGACCAGATTATTCAGCCGTGGCAGTTTGGGCATGGAGAAACAAAGAAAACGTGCCTTTGGCTGAAAGGGTTGCCGCCGCTCATACCAACAGAAATTGTTGAAGGACGGGAGCAGAGGATATGGAAAATGCCGCCGAGCGAAGACAGAGCAAAAAACCGGGCAAAGACATTCCCGGGAATAGCCCGTGCTATGGCAGAGCAATGGGGCGGTGCTTTTCGTGATTGATTATCTGTGATATACTAAAGAAAAAGTCGGAGGGAGGAACGACAAATCTTTTTTCTGCAGAAATCTCCGAATTTCAGCGAAGGGAGGAACATA
>OKRR01001521.1_pt1 | contig 20195 bp, 20 predicted proteins | sample 1601211 | NCBI WGS metagenome assembly OKRR01 (sample SAMEA3541525, study PRJEB24748) | human gut metagenome | biome: human gut; feature: human-associated habitat; material: faeces | place: China | collected 2012
GGCCGTCCGGTGCGCCGCGTTCACAAAACGCGTTTTCGGGCGGCCCCTCTCCACGGCAGCGGGCCTCCGCTGCCGTTTTTTGTCGTTCCAATTTCTCCGAAAGCCCCTCCCGGGCGGGATTTCCAGTCCATATCGTGCGCCGCGCACTTTACAGAAACCCCACTTTTGGTATATAATATGCTATAAATGCGCGCACCTGCGCGCACTTTGATACAAACAGCATGCAGGAGGCGCGCCATGGCGGTATACGAAACAGGCAGCAGAGCCGAAACGGCAGCGCTGGGCGAGCGCCTGGCCAAGGTGCTGCGCAGCGGCTCCCTGGTGCTGTTTACCGGAGGGCTCGGCGCGGGGAAAACAGCCTTCTGCGAGGGCATCGCCCGCGGGCTGGGCTGCACCGACGAGGTCTCCAGCCCCACGTTCGCCATCGTGAACGTATACCGCGGCCCTCAGCCCTTCGCCCATTTCGACATGTACCGTATCTCCACCATGGAGGACCTTCAGGCAACGGGCTTTTTTGATTATCTGGACGACGGCGCGGTGGTTGCCGCAGAGTGGAGCGAAAACGTCGCGCCGCTCGTGGCGGGCGAACCCGCTGTTCATGTGGACATCGCAGTGCTGGACGAGCACCGCCGCCGCATCACCATCGAGGGGGCTCAGCTTTGACGATCTTTGGCCTGGATTCTGCGGGAAAGACCGCCGGCATTGCCATACTGCGGGACAGCCGGCTGATTTATGAATGTTATCTGGCTACGGGCCATACACACAGCGAAACGCTGCTTTGCCTGTGCAAAAACGCCTTTGACGCCGCAGGGCTTTCTCCCGCGGAAATAGACGTGTTCGCCGCCGCTGCCGGGCCGGGCAGCTTCACGGGCCTTCGCATCGGGCTGGCTGCCGTCAAGGGACTTGCTTTCCCACACGACACGCCCTGCGCCGCTGTCTCCACACTGGAGGCGCTGGCATACAGCGCGGCTGTGGAAGGCACGCTGCTGTGCGCGCTGGATGCGCGCCGGGGCGAGGTGTACTGGGCCGGTTTTTTCGCCGCGGACGGTGCGGTGGAGCGCTTATGCCCGGACGAGAGCGCGCCCGCCGCTTCCCTGCGCGGGTTTGTGGAAAGCGCGCGGGAGCCGGTGTGGCTGCTGGGCGACGGCGCGCAGCTGGTGGACGAGGCGCTGAACGGCACGGGCAAGACCCGCCTGTATCCCGAAGCCTACCGCCTGGGCCGCGCCGGCGGCGTGTGCCGGGCTGCGCTGGCAGCGGGTGAAACGGTGCCCGCTGCACAGCTTATCCCCGATTACCACCGCCTTTCGCAGGCGGAGCGGGAACGGGCGGCGCGTCTGCAGGCCGCGCCCTGACCGCGCAAAAGATAAAAAACATACCGCGCCGGCTTGCGCCCGCGGACAAGGAGTTGTATCATATGGAGAAACCCGTTGCACTGGGCGCCGACCACGGCGGTTTTGCCCTGAAGGAGGCCGTCCGGGCGCACCTGGACGAACGCGGCGTGCCCTACGTTGATTACGGCACGCACAGCGAAGCATCCGTTGATTATCCCGATATGGCCCTGCCTCCCTGCGAGGCCGTTGTGCGCGGCGAATGCGCCTGTGCATTGCTGTTCTGCGGCACGGGCGTGGGCATCAGCATGGCGGCCAACAAGCTGGACGGAATCCGCGCCTGCTGCTGCAGCGACGCTTTCAGTGCCAAATACACACGCCTGCACAACGACGCCAACGCCCTTTGTCTGGGCGGGCGCGTTGTCGGCCCGGGCCTTGCCTGCGAACTGGTGGACCTGTTTCTGGACACCCCCTTCGAAGGCGGCCGCCATGCGGGCCGCGTCGCCAAGATATCCGCGCTGGAGCAGCGCTGACATACACGCCGAGCCATCCCGGAAAGCCGAACATAAAGGAGACTGAAAACAATGAGCAAAACAATGATCATGGACCATCCCCTTGTACAGCATAAGGTAAGCCTGCTGCGCAACAAAAACACCGGCACCAAAGAATTCAAGGAGCTTGTGTGCGAGCTTGCCACACTGCTGTGCTATGAGGCCACGCGGGATCTGCCCACCGAAGAGGTGGAGATCGAGACGCCCATCGCTGTGGCAAAGACGCGCATGCTGTCCGGCCGCAAACTGGCGCTGGTACCGATCCTGCGCGCGGGGCTGGGCATGGTGGACGGCATGCTGGCGCTCATCCCGGCCGCTAAAGTCGGGCATATCGGCATGTACCGCAACGAAGAGACGCTGGAGCCTGTGGAATACTACTGCAAGCTGCCCGATGATATCGCCGAGCGCGAAGTCATCGTTCTGGACCCGATGCTCGCCACCGGCGGCAGCGCCGTAGACGCCATCACGCAAATCAAAAAGCGCGGTGCAAAGAGCATCAAGTTCATTGGCATCATCGCTGCGCCCGAAGGCATGCAGCGCCTGCAGGAGGCGCATTCCGACGTGGACATCTATGTGGCCGCGATGGATGAAAAGCTGAACGAGAACGGCTACATCGTGCCGGGTCTCGGCGATGCGGGCGACCGCATTTTCGGCACAAAATAAAACGTTCCCTCCCGCGATGCGGGGATGAACGCTCTATGAGTGGAGCTATGATATGGCAAGACGAGAACTGAGACGAAAAATCACCGCGACGGTGCTCACGGTAACTGCGCTGTGCTGCCTTTTGGGCGTGTGCGCGTGGCTGCTGCTGGGCAGCAATGTGTTCAGCGACACCATCCGCATCATGATGCTGGTATGCACCGTGGTGCTGGGTGTCGCCACCATTGGCTTGCTGGTGGCCAAGGTACAGGAAATCCGTGCGCTTAGGGAGATCATCCGCAGCGAAGACGCCCAGCAGCAGAGCGAGGCCGAAACGCCTCGCCCGGAGCTGGCCCCCCTGCAGACACTGGACCATACCACCATCGAGCTTCCGCCGCTGCCGGACATCCCGGCGCCGGCTGCACAGCCCGCGCCCAAGCAGGCCAAGCAGCAGCCGAAAACCAAGCAGGGCCGCAGCAAAAAACGCGGCCGTGCAATGGAGCAGCCTGCTGCTGAGACTATGGCCCCGGCGCAGCCCGTGCTGCAGCCCATTGAGGTGGTGCCCCCCACGCCCGTCGCCCCGCCGCGCCCTGTACAGCAAGCGCCGCAGCCCGAACAGCCGTCCGTTGAACGCAAGTGGAAGCCCATTGATTTCAACGCCGCCATGCAGCAGCGCCTGGCCGAAGAAGCCGCCGCACGCCAGCGCGCCATAGAGGCCGCGCGGCGCGCCGAAGAAGCACGTTTGGCGGAAGAGGCCCGCCGCGCCGAAGAAGCACGTTTGGCGGAAGAGGCCCGCCGCGCCGAGGAAGCGCGTTTGGCGGAAGAAGCCCGCCGCGCCGAGGAAGCACGTTTGGCGGAAGAGGCCCGCCGCGCCGAGGAAGCGCGTTTGGCGGAAGAAGCCCGCCGGGCCGAGGAAGCGCGTTTGGCGGAAGAGGTTCACCAAGCCGAGGAAGCACAGGCCGCATCGGCTCAGACGGGCCCCGTCGCAGAGGGCCCCACAGAGGACGCTGCGCCTGCATCTGTGACTGCTGGGCAGACGGACGCGGATGCAATCCCTCTCTCCTGGGACGAGCCTTCGGCTGAGATATCCTTCTCCATTCCGGAGGAACCCGCGCCGCGGCCTGTGGCCGAGGTTTCTTTCTCTATTCCCGCAGAGCCGGAACTTCAGCCTGCCGCACAAGCGGTTCCGGAAGCACAGGCGCAGCCAGCGCCTGTGTTTCCGGAACCGACGGCGGACACTGAGGCCGCCCGCCGCGCAGAAGCGAACGCCATGCGCCTGCAAGCCGCCCGCCATGCACAGGAAGCCCGCCGCTCTGCCGAGAGCCGTGCCGCCGAAGAGGCTCAGCTTGCTGCTGTTGCGCGCCAGGCTGAAGAAGCACGTCTGGCTCAGGAGGCGCAGCGCGCTCAGGCATCCCAGACTGCTCAGCCCGCACCTCAGGCGGTACCTTCTCAATGCGCTCCCCAGCCGTCGAAAGCCGAACAGCCCGGTACAAACCAGTGGGTAGCATGGACGCCCATCCAGTTTGATATTCCTGCTGAACCGGTACCGCAGCAGCTTGCTGCGCCTACGCCAGAAACCACCTGGACGGCTGCAGCACCCAATGCCGCCTTCAATGAACCCGCGCGTGCCGCACAGGCCGCTCCGGCACAGGAAAAGGCTCCGCGCAAAGAAAAACGCGGTTTTCTGGGCCTGTTCGGCCGGCGTAAGCAGCAACCTGCGCCCCAACCGGAAGCAGAGCCGGTTCCGGCGCCTGTGCAGGTTCCCGCGCCTCCCCCTCAGCCGGCACCCACGCCGCAGCCCACCGTGCAGCAGCCCGAGGGCGACCAGCGCGTAAAGCTGAATGTGAAGCCGATCTCCTGGCCTGCGCCGCCTCCGCCTTCACGCAACTTTGTGCATCCGCCCCGCTCTACGATGCCGTTTACAGCCATCACACAGGAGCAGATCCAGCAGGCGCAAGCCGTACAGCGGCAAACCGCGCCTGCGGCACAGCCAATATCTGCGGCAGTGCGGGAAACTTCGCCGCAGACCGTTGCTGCTCCCGCTCAGCAGCCCACACAGCAAACCGGCGCTGCAGTTCCTCCTGTTCAGCAGCCCGCTGCACCAAAGGCTTCTCCCGTACAGACGGGTTCTCCCACGCCGTACTGGCAGGAGTAACGCAGCCTCACGGGAGTTGGCGGGAAATACAGCTGTTATTGCCGCAAACAGATTTTAACCAACACAAAACGCCTCCGGGACCACGACAGGTCCCGGAGGCGTTTTTGGCTTTTGGCATCCCATCGCTGCGGCATCTAAATATTCTTCCGAGTTTCCCATCCGCATTCGCCACGCAGTGCATACCCCGCTGCGCGAGACCGCTTGCGGTAGAATGAGCCCCGGAAAAACATCCGTTTTTCCGTTCATCCGCCTTGTCCCGCCTCATCTTGTATTGCCGGGGATGCGATCTGCTCTCTGCGGACCGCATACACCAAACGCCAGACGCCGTTCTCCAGCCGCCACAGCACCCGCACAGACTCACGCCTGCCGGAGCCTCCGGTGCGCACCGCTGTGGCACATACCGCATATTTCGGAGCGGAAAGCATCTGATAACTGTAAAGCCAATTTCCGTCCCCTTTTTCCATTCCCACCATTGTTTGGAATTGCTTCTCTATGTGTGCCAGCCCCGGCGGTGCCGGGCAGCAGACAGCACGCTCCAGCATTGCGCCGCTCACCGTGCAGCACAGCGCCAGCGCCGCAGCAAGACCCACAAACCGCTGTTTCACATATCAGCCCTCCTCCCGGACAGGCTCTCCGAGCTGCTTCTCACAGCCCTTGCACAGGCTCCATCCGTCTCAATCTTCAAGTACGGGCCCGGGAGCCGAAACGGCATCGTCCGCGCGCTTCTAAAATACCCCTCAGTCAACCCCTGCCGGACCTTTTTGTGTATTCTGCGTTCATTATACTCAATATATTTAGTATAGTCAATGATTTGAGTATGATAAAGTGAAGCAAGAGGTGGGGGGAATGATCAGCTACGAGCCGTTTTACCGCACGCTGTACCGGAAAAACATCACAGAATACCAGTTGATCTTCAAGCACGGCGTTTCGGCCAATACCCTGCACCGCATGAAGCACGGCGAGACCATCACGCTGAAAACACTGGATACCCTGTGCTTTATTTTGGATTGCCCGGTGTCGGATGTGATTGAATACCGCAGGGACGGAGAATAACAAAAGAGGCGCGCCTGTAAAGGCACGCCTCTTTTGTCTGTTTCACACGTTTTCAGCTGATGGCTTCGTAAACGCGCTGCAGCTCTTTTTCGTTTTCGCTCACAAGCATCACCGGATGCGTATAATCCAGGCTCATCAGCCCCAGAATACTTTTCGCGTCGGCAATGCTGCCCTTTCCATCGTGCACACCGATCTCATCCACACAATGGGTCGCGGCATTCATGATGTTTTTAACCTCTGTGAAGTTTGAAATTTTGATTTGCTTTACCATAACGCTTTTCCTTTCTGTAACAAACAGGCTCTTGCCCGTGCCGTAAGGTGTCCCATCTAATTTATGGAACGCTTCCCCTATCCTTACATTTGGCATTATAGCACAAATTTATACGTTTGTCTTGTGAAAATCTACCAATGCTGGTACTTTGTTTCTTCTTTCTCACTATTCAACAAATCTACATTTTCGAAGAAGCTGCTTTTGTACATATTTTCAATTATTTCTTTTATAATAGGAGATTTTTGGAATCGTTTCCAGACGGAAAATCGCCATTTTATGCTTGTTTTTACCGTCAAGAAAGCGTTTAGATTTTTGGCTTTACATAAATTGTATTTTACATCCCATATTTACAGTGCTAAAATATAGGAGCGAAAAACACATAAATGATATACGGCAAGGAAGATGATGAAAATGGCTGGCATCAATTTTTACGCTCCAGTACCGCGCGTGCGCAGCGAAAGTCTGCCCGCCTGTCCCCGTCCCCGGGATAACGGCGAATCCCTGGTGCGCATCGACGGGCTGGACGCGCGTATCCGCTATGCAGCCAGCTACCGGGCAGCAGGCATCGCCTGTGCGCCGCAAGGCTGTTGGGTACGCGAGGGGGTCGTGCCGCTGCTGCAGCAGGCGCTTGGCCTTTTGCCGGAGGACTATAGCCTGCTGATTTTCGACGCTTATCGTCCGCTGGCTGTACAGCAGGCGCTGTACAAGGAGTATTCTGCCCTGGTGCGCCGCAGCCATCCTGAATATACGCCGGAGCAGCTTGCCGCCGCAGTGGACGACTTTGTTGCGCTGCCCCACCCCAACCCTGCCCGGCCGGCTCCTCATGCCACCGGCGGCGCACTGGATCTGACGCTTTGCTATCGGGGCAGGCCGCTGCCTATGGGCACAGAGTTCGACGATTTTACGAATCTTGCCCAAACCGCATATTTCGAGACCAACGGAATGGCCGGAGAGGCGGAAGCCTTCCGCAACACACGGCGGCTCCTCTATAATATGATGACCGCCGCGGGTTTTGTGAATTACAGCGAGGAGTGGTGGCATTACAGCTATGGCGACCGTCTGTGGGCCCGCACCTTCGGCAAAACGCCCATTTACGGTTTATGTGACGAAAAAAACGTGGAGTAGGGGATGTTTGAAACAGAGGAAAGACTGTATTTCCCGCAAAAATCGAGCGGTTACAAGGCAAAAATCCTCGGAATACCTGCTGTATTCCGAGGATTTTCAGCGCAGTAAACGCCGATTCCTGTTGGGGAAGACAACTTTTTTGATTTTTCAAGCAGCCCCTGGCCTCCCAACATACAGAACGCCCCGGAACGGCAGTCCGTTCCGGGGCGTTCTGCATTCCTGTTCGTGCTTTGGCGGAGGCCAGCGTCATTTAGGCGCTGGCCTGTATTACAGCCTTATAGGCCGCGTGTCAAGCCACCTCTCTTAGGGGGGTGCTTGACTTCCTGCAAAACCGTGTGCAAAAACTTGCCTCTTTACAGCCTGAAGCAGCGTCACCAGAGCTGGCACACCTGCTGGTACATCTCTACATACTGCTTGGCACTGGCGCTCCAGCTGAAATCGCACTCCATGGCGCGCTTTACAAGCTGCTGCCAACCGTCGGGATATTCATACCCCGCTTTTGCGCGCAGCACCGCATTCAGCATGTCGTGGGCATTGTAACTGCGGAATGTGAAGCCGTTGCCCCAGCCGTCGCCGGAATCGTGGATAGAATCCCGCAGGCCGCCCGTCTCGCGCACGATGGGGATTGTGCCGTAACGCAGCGCCACCATCTGGGACAAGCCGCAGGGCTCGGATTTTGACGGCATAAGGAACATATCCGCGCCTGCGTATATTTTGCGGGCCAACGAGGGCACAAATGCAATCTTCACGCCCACTGCGCCCGGATTGCGGGCCGCCAGTTCGCTAAAAAAGCTCTCGTAAGCCGCTTCGCCCGAGCCCAGTACCACCAGCTGCAGGCCGCTGTTGACGATGTCCTGCGCCACATGGCGAACCAGGTCTACGCCCTTGTGGCCCACCAGCCGCGTGACCATGGCCACCACCGGAACAGGCCAATCGTGCAGGCCGAAAATCTCCTGCAGCTCTTTTTTGCACTTGGGCTTGTTCTCCGCAAAACTGTTCGCGTCGAAGTTTGCCGCAAGATTGGGATCCGCAGCCGGGTCGTAGCTTTTGACGTCGATACCATTGAGGATGCCGCACAGCTTATACTGCTTCTGGCGCAGCAGGTCGTCCAGACCGTGGCTGTACCAGGGGTCAAGTATCTCGCCTGCATAGCTGGGCGAAACCGTCGTCACCTTGTCCGCGCACTCAATGGCGCCTTTCATGAAGTTGACACAGCCGTCATACTCCACCAAGTGCGCGTCCTGCCGTCCAATGGCCAGCGTATCCTCCAGGATCTCCATGCCGTATTTGCCCTGATACTGGATGTTATGGATCGTGAACACGGTTTTGATGCTGCGGTACTGCTCCAGATGTCGGTAATACAGGTTCAGATATACGGGCACCAGCGCCGTCTGCCAATCGTTGGCGTGGATGACGTCAGGGACGAAGTCCACATGAAACAGCATCTCCAGAATGGCGCGGGAGAAAAACGCAAACCGCTCGCCGTCATCGTAAAAGCCGTACAATCCAGTTCGTTTAAAATAGTATTCATTGTCCAAAAAGTAATATTTTACGCCGTTGTGCGTCAATTCAAACAAGCCGCAATACTGGTTGCGCCAGCCTACGGGAACCGTAAAATTTGTGATATAGGTTAGTTTTTCGCGATATTCCTGCTTCATGTCGCCGTAAAGCGGCATTACCACACGGCACGCCACCTTGCGGTTGCGGATGGCGCGGGGCAGGCTGCCCGCAACGTCGCCCAGACCGCCCGACGCGGCAAACGGGGCCGCCTCGCTGGCACAGAACAAAATGTTCATGGAAACATCTCCTTTTCTGCATCAATGCCGATGCAAGCGGGGCGGGCAGCACTGCCCGCCCCGCTCCCGGCCTGTTTACACGACGGTGTTTTTCTCTACATACACCGGGAACGATTCATTCCCGCGCAGGTGCTTGTCGGCGGTGATGGTCACATTCTTGTCGGTGACGATGTAATCCAGCGTGACGCCCGGTTCCACAGTGGTCCCCTGCATCAGCACGCAGTTTTTCACCTTCGCACCCTTGCTCACTTTTACGCCGCGGAACAGCACGCAATTTTCCACCTCGCCCTCAATGATGCAGCCGTCCGCCACGATGCAGCGGTGTACCTGGCAGTCCATGGCGTAGCGCACAGGGGCCTCGTCGCGCACCTTGGTGTATACAGGGCGCTCGGTGGGGAACAACTGCGCTACATTTTCCGGGCACAGCAGGCGCATATTCTCGTCAAAGTAGCTCTTGATGTCATAGATGCGTGCACGGTAGCCGCTGTATTCATAACCCTGCACATGCAGGATCTTCAAACTGGGGCCCAGAATATCCCGCTCCAGGTACATGCGGTTCTGCACGGCCGCATCCTTTACCATGGCAATGAGCTCCTCGCGGTCCATCACGATGACGCCCATGGAAAGGTTCTGCACACCCATGCGGTAATCGTTCCAGCGGATCTCCGTCACACGGCCTGCATCGTCCATCGTAAACGTATAGTTGTCCGTGGTGATGGGCTTTGCGATCTCCGCGCGCTCATATACCATTGTTACATTGGCGCCGCTCTTCACATGCGCGTCGATGAGATGAGCAAAATTGAGGTCAGAGGCCACGTTGCAATCGCTGATGACAACGTATTTTTCCTTTTGCTCGGCCAGAAAGTTCACAATGCTGTACAATGCTTCCACGCGGCCGTGGTACACCTTGCTCTGAGATTGCGCGTAGGGCGGCACGATGTTCAGGCCGCCGCGCTTACGAACCAGGTCCCACTCACGTCCGGAGCCTAGATGGTCCATCAGAGAATGATAATTCTTCTTTGCGATAACGGTGACGTTTTCGATGCCGGCGTTCACCATACCGGAAAGCGTGAAGTCGATCATGCGGTAGCGCCCGCCGAACGGCACGGAAGCCATGGTGCGGTGCTTTACGAGCTGCGGCACCAGCTCGTCATAGGTATTGGGGAAAATGATCCCCAGCGCGTTGATGTTTACCATAAATTCTCACCGTCCTGTACGTCTTTTTCCAGCATCGCCTTCGGCCCCACCTTGGCGTTTTCACCGATGGTGACACCTTCGCCCACAACGGCGACGCCCCATTTGGATTTATCCTCCACATTTTCGGGCCGTGCGCCCACGACGGCGCCCTTTTTAATGGTGACGTTTTCGGCGATGATGGAATAATACACCTCGGCGCCCTCTTCTACGACGGCGCCGGGCATCAGGATGGTGGATTCCACCATGGCGTCCTTTTCCACACGGGCCCCTGCAAACAGAACGCTGTTTGCAACGGTGCCTTCCACCGAGCAGCCCTCGGTGAGCATCGCATTGTCAACCAGCGCGCCGGTGCCGATGTAGTGGCCCGGACGGCCGGAGGTACGGGAATAGATCTTCCATTCCGGGTCCCATACGTCCAGCGGAACATTGGGGTCCAACAGGTCCATATTGGCTTCCCACAGGCTGTCGATGGTGCCCACGTCCTTCCAGTAGCCCTCAAAGGGGTACGCAACCATACGCTGCTGGTCCGCCAGCATATTGGGAATGATGTTTTTGCCGAAATCATTGGAGGATGTTTTATCGGCTTCGTCCTCGGTCAGATATTTGCGCAGCTTCTCCCAGGTAAAGATATAGATACCCATGGAAGCAAGATTGGATTTCGGCTCCTTCGGCTTCTCCTCGAACTTGGTGATGACGTTGTTCTCGTCCGCCGTCATGATGCCGAAGCGGGACGCCTCCTCCCAGGGCACCTCCAGCACGGCGATGGTACAGTCGGCATTGCTGTCCTTGTGGAATTCCAGCATCTTGCCGTAATCCATTTTATAGATATGGTCGCCCGACAGGATGAGCACGTACTCGGGGTCGTAGCGTTCAATGAAGTTGATGTTCTGGTAAATGGCGTTGGCAGTGCCCTTGTACCAGTCGGAACCAGTGGCCGTCTGATAAGGCGGCAGCACATGTACGCCGCCGTACAGGCGGTCCAGGTCCCATGGCTGTCCGTTGCCGATGTACTCGTTGAGCAGCAGCGGCTGGTACTGCGTCAGGATACCGACTGTGTCGATGCCGGAATTGACGCAGTTGGAGAGCGGGAAATCAATGATGCGGTACTTGCCGCCGAACGGAACGGCGGGCTTTGCCAGCTTTTTGGTGAGGGCGTACAACCGTGAACCCTGACCGCCAGCCAGCAGCATGGCGATGCATTCTTTCATGTTTTTCTCCCCTTGCCGGCGCCGGGAACGCGGCGCCCGATTTTATGTTGGCTCCCCGCCGCGCTGGGCGCGCCGGGAACAAAAGGCGGGAACGCCTATGCGTCCTTCGCCTGTTTGCCGGTGGTTTTGCGCGCCGCGGTTTTTCTTGCGGGCTTCGCCCTTGCGCCACGGGCGGCGGCTTTTTTCGGCGCCGGCCCGTCCGCTTTTGCGGGCTTTGCCGCTGGCGTACGCAGAATGACGGCGCTCATGGGCGGCACGCGCAGCGAGATGCTGTAATCAAAGCCGTGCATGGGCTGCTTCTTCGCGCGCACCGGCGCGTTGTGCTGTCCCGTGCCGCCGAATTCCTCCGCGTCGGAATTGATCAGCTCTGCATACTGCCCCGCGCGGGGCACGCCGAATTTATAGTCCGGGCGCAGCACGGGCGCAAAGTTGCACACCGCGATGACCTCGCCGCCTTTTTTATCCCGCCGCAGGAATACCACGACGTTTTGGGACGAATCGTCCGGGACGATCCACTGGAAGCCCTCCCAGGAGAAGTCCTCTTCCCACAGCGCAGGGGTTTCCTGATACAGATGATTCAGCCTGCGCACATATTCCTGCATCTGTGCGTGACGGTCGTAGCCCAGCAGCATCCAGTCCAGCTGCTGGTTCTCATTCCACTCGATGAACTGGGCAAATTCCTGTCCCATGAACAGCAGTTTTTTGCCGGGGTGCGCCATCATATAGCCATAAAATGCGCGCAGCCCCGCAAACTTCTGCTCGTAGTCGCCCGGCATTTTGTTGATGAGGCTGCATTTGCCATGCACCACCTCGTCGTGGCTGATGGGCAGCACGAAATGCTCGCTGAACGCGTAGAAAAAGCTGAACGTCACCTTATTGTGGTTGCCTGCGCGGAACAGTGGGTCCGTGCTCATATAGCTGAGCATGTCGTTCATCCAGCCCATGTTCCACTTGAAGTTGAAGCCCAGGCCTCCCTCACTGGCGGGATGGGACACCAGCGGCCACGCGGTACTCTCCTCCGCGATGAGCAGCGCGCCGGGTTTACGTTCCAGCACGGCGGTGTTCAGCTTCTGCAAAAAAGCAACGGCCTCCAGGTTCTTGTTGTCGCCGTTGACGTTTGGCTGCCATTCGCCGTCGCGCCGGTTGTAATCCAGGTACAGCATGCTGGCCACGGCATCTACACGCAGGCCGTCGATGTGATACTCCGTCAGCCAGAACAGCGCGTTGGAGATCAAAAAGCTCTGTACCTCGGGCCGGGCGTAATCGAACACCATCGTGCCCCATTCCTTGTGCTCGGCGCGCAGCGGGTTCTGATCCTCATAACAGTTGGTGCCGTCGAACTGGTACAGCCCGAATTGGTCTTTCGGGAAGTGGGCGGGTACCCAGTCCATAATGACGCCGATGCCGGCCCGATGGCATTCATCCACAAATGCCTTGAAATCCGCCGGCGTGCCGTAGCGGCTGGTGGGGGCGAAATAGCCCGTCACCTGATAGCCCCAGCTCCCGTCGAAAGGATATTCCATCAGGGGCATCAGCTCCACGTGGGTATAGCCCATGTCCGTCAGGTAGGGAACAAGCTCCCGCGCAAGCGCCCGGTAGTCAAAGGGGTTCCCGTCCGGATAGGTCCGCCAACTGCCCGCGTGCATCTCATAAATGTTCATGGGACGGTCCAGAGGGTCCCGTGCGGCAGCGCGCTTCTGCCATGCGTCATCCGTCCAGTTGTAGCAATCCTCCAGCGCGTACACCTTGCTGCAGTTCGCGGGGCGTGTTTCCGCATGGAAGGCGTACGGGTCTGCTTTGAATACCAGCTCGTCCGCCGGTGTAGTGACGCAGTATTTGTAGATATCAAACTGCCGAATGCCGGGGACGAAACGCTCCCAGATGCCTCCCTGGGGATCGATATTTTTCATCGGAGTGGCCGAGGGGATCCAGCTGTTGAAATCCCCCACCACGGAGACGGCCTTGGCGCGCGGCGCCCAAACACGGAACATCACGCCTTCGGTCTCGCCCACGTTCTCAAAATGCGCGCCGAAAAAACGCTGGCTCTCGAAGTTATTCCCCTGCTTGAATAAGTACACCGGTACATCAGCAGGCGATGCTTTCTGTTTCATTTTGAACATCCTCCCTCTCTCCGGGCGCGGGCTGGGCCGCGCCGCCGCAGCAGGGCGTTGTCCCCGCAGGCGGCACATAAGGCGCCGGCCCTTCCGGCTAAAGCACGAATGAAATGTGCAGCGCCACAGCTTTTATTACCTATAATAATACCTATTTCTTCCACAGTTTTCAAGGCTTTTCTGGTACAATTATGCAACGTCACGCCAAAAATAGCATCTATCTTTATCTATTTTGTACAAAAAAATTGTAAAACCCGCAAAGTCGCTCAAATTCTTTTCCGTTTCCTGTTATTTTTGCACAAAGGACCAGGCGTTTCTTTTATTCCCCCTGCGGCATTGCAAAAAAGAACACCGCCGCCCGCATATTATGCAGGCAGCGGCGTGTATTATACATCGAAATATGTCGGTCACAGCCACTTTTTCCGCACCATGACCACAACGGCCACGGCGGTGCAAAGGGCAGCGATACCAATGATGGCGAAAAAGCCGTAGGGCGAGCTTTCAAACGGAACGGGCACATTGGAACCCCAAAGGCCGAAAATGATGGACGGGATGGTAAGAATGATGGTAACGGCTGCCAGCACCTTCATTACGATGTTCAGGTTGTTGGAGATAACGGAGGCGAACGCGTCCATGGTGCCGGACAAAATGTCACGGTAAATATTACTCATCTCGATGGCCTGCTTATTCTCAATGATAACATCCTCCAGCAGCTCGGTATCATCGGGATAATCCTTCACAAAATCCATGCGCAGCAGCTTTTCCAGCACGATCTCGTTCCCCTTGAGGGAGGTGGAAAAGTACACCAGGCTCTTTTCCAGCCCCAGCATCTGGATCAGTTCCTTGTTCTTCATCGAAAGATGGAGTTCGTTTTCCACACGGCTGCTGGCCTTATCCACCTCGCGCAGATAGAACAGGAACAGCGTGGCGTTGCGGTACAAGAGCTGCAGCGTCATGCGGTTTTTCTTTTTGGTGGAAAAATTCTTCACCGGGCTTTCGCTGAAGGCCCGCGCCAGGGCGCTTTCCTTCAGGCATACGGTGATGATGTTCTCCTCGGTGAGGATGATGCCGAACGGCAGCGTGGAATACACAAAGCCGCGGCCCTGCTGGGCCTCGACGGTGGGCGTATCCACCAGCACGAGCATATGGCCGTCCTCAAAATCGATGCGGCTGCGTTCTTCCTCGTCGAGCGCGGCGCGCACGAGGTCCGGCTCGACGCACAGCTTGGCACACACGGTTGCCACTTCTTCCTCGGTGGGCGCGCACAGATGCACCCACGCGCCGGGCACGATCTGCTCCAGCTCGCGCAGCTTGCCATCGTCGGTAAGATAAATCGAAATCATACAATATCCCTGCTTTCCGCGCCGAAACGCACAGCCGCAGAGATCAGAAAACGGCGGTGCGCGAAGCGCTGTTCAATTTTTGCGGGCATGATCGCCCTCGAGGATCGCCCTCCACGCACTGTCACTCCCTTTTTGTGTCAGCTTTTGCGGTTCCGCCGCAGAAAAAGCCCCCGCGCGTCCAAGGATTCTTCGGTTCACGAAGTCCCCGCCGAGCAGGAGCTTTACTATTATTAGTTTATGCCCTGAGAGGGCGTTTTGTCAAGGTTTTGCGGCGTTTTCCTGCAGCCGGGGTCCAACGGCGGTTTCGACCGTCCGCATCCGGCTTGCACAAAATTTAATTGCTCTTTTCGGTTATTTTGTCGTTTTCCCGGCTTGACATCCCCGCGCCGTGCGTGTATTCTTATAGCAGAGAGTTAGCTCAGGCTAACATTTTGTATTTGGAGCAATGGGGGAAACGGATATGACGCTGGACAAACTGCCCGTCGGGCAGACGCGGCGCATCGCTGCCGTGGGCGGACAGGGCGCGCTGCGCCGCCGCCTGCTGGACATGGGCCTCACGCCGAAAACGCAGGTGACCGTGCAGAAGGTAGCCCCAATGGGCGACCCCATCGAGCTGCGCCTGCGCGGCTATGAGCTTACGCTGCGCCTGGACGACGCGCGGGAAATTGCGCTGGAAGCGCCGGACGGGGAGGCGAAATAATGGTATTTGCACTCGCCGGCAACCAGAACTGCGGCAAGACGACGCTGTTCAACCAGCTCACGGGCTCCAACCAGCATGTGGGCAACTTTCCGGGCGTCACAGTGGACAAAAAAGAGGGCGTCATCCGCGGACATAATACCTGCGAACACCGCCACGGTCCCCGCAGCTGGGGCCATCCCAAAACGCCGGCTCCCGCTGTGTGCGAGATGGCCACCGTGGTGGACCTGCCCGGCATCTACTCCCTTTCACCGTACACCAGCGAGGAGATCGTCACCCGGGATTTTCTCATCAAGGAAAAGCCGGATGGTATCATCAACATCGTGGACGCCACCAACATCGAGCGAAACCTTTACCTGTCCATGCAGCTCATCGAGCTGAACCTTCCCATGGTCATCGCGCTGAACATGATGGATGAAATGCGCGCCAACGGCAACACTGTGGACGTAAACAAGCTGGAGGAGGAGCTGGGCGTACCCGTGGTTCCCATCTCCGCCGCGAAAAACGAGGGCATCGACGAGCTGATCGAGCACGCGCTGCGCGCCGCACAGCTGAAAATGCTGCCCAAGCGGCAGGATTTCTGTTCGGGCGCGGTGCACCGCTGCATCCATTCGCTGGCGCACATCGTGGAGGACCACGCCGAGGCCGCAGGCGTGCCCATGCGCTTTGCCGCCACAAAACTGGTGGAGGGCGACAAGCCCATGATGGACATGCTGCGCCTTTCGGAAAATGAGGTGGAGCTCATCGGCCACACCGTCGCGGAAATGGAAGCCGAGCTCGGCACCGACCGCGAAGCCGCGCTGGCCGATATGCGCTATGCGTTCATTGAAAAGCTGTGCGCCCAGACCGTGGTGAAAAAGGGAGAAAGCAAGGAGCATCTGCGCAGCATGCGGCTGGACCGCGTGCTGACGGGCAAATACACGGCCATCCCCATTTTTCTGGGCATCATGTTTCTGATCTTCTGGCTGACGTTCGGCGTCATCGGCACCTGGCTGAGCGACCTGCTCTCGCTGGGCATCGATGCTGTGACGTCTCTTGTGGACCGCGGGCTCACCGCTTACGGCATCAACCCCGTGGTGCACAGCCTCATCATCGACGGCGTGTTTGCGGGCGTGGGCAGCGTGCTCAGCTTCCTGCCCATTATCGTAACATTGTTTTTCTTCCTTTCCATTCTGGAAGATTCCGGCTACATGGCGCGCGTGGCTTTTGTTATGGACAAGCTGCTGCGCAAGATCGGCCTTTCCGGGCGCAGCTTTGTGCCCATGCTCATCGGGTTCGGGTGCAGCGTTCCGGCCATCATGGCCACGCGCACGCTTTCCAGCGACCGGGACCGGAAAATGACCATCCTGCTGACGCCCTTCATGAGCTGTTCCGCCAAGCTGCCCATCTATGCGGTGTTCACGGCGGCGTTCTTCCCCCAAAACGGCGCTCTGGTGATGATTCTGCTGTATGTGATGGGCATGGTCATCGGGGTGCTGATCGGCCTTTTGATGAAAAATACGATGTACCGCGGCAATCCGGTGCCCTTTGTGATGGAGCTGCCCAACTATCGTCTTCCCAGCCCCAAAAGTGTGGGGCTGCTGCTGTGGGACAAGGCCAAAGACTTTCTCACCCGCGCGTTCACGGTCATTTTCGTGGCCACCATCATCATCTGGTTTTTGCAGTCCTTCGACATCCGTCTCAACGTGGTGGCGGACAGCTCCGCCAGTATGCTGGCGGGCATCGGCAGGGTCATTGCGCCCATATTCGCGCCGCTGGGCTTTACCGACTGGCGCGCCTCTACAGCGCTCATTACGGGCTTTTCCGCAAAGGAGGCAGTCGTCAGCACCATGGCCGTGCTGACGGGCACCACGGTCTCCACCCTGGGCGAGGCACTGGGCGCCATTTTCTCGCCGCTGGCAGCGTTCAGCTTTTTGACGTTCACGCTGCTGTACTCGCCCTGTGTGGCGGCCATCGCCGCAGTCAAACGGGAAATGCGCTCCGGCTGGGGCGCGGCGTGCGTGGCGCTGTTCCAGTGTGCGGTGGCCTGGGTGTGCGCTTGCCTGGTGTACCAGATTGGCAGCCTGTTCCTCCGCTGATACATGTATCTCCGTTTCAACAGAAAGGTATTTTAGGATGGATCTTCTCGATTGGGCGCTGCTTGCGCTGGTGGCGCTGGCCTTTGGGCTGGCGTTGTACAAAACCATCGACAACAAACGCAGGGGAAAGAGCTGCGGCGGCAATTGTTCCGCTTGCGGTGCGGCCTGCTCCCGGCGGAAATAAAGCCGCCGCAGATACCCGTATGCAAAAGGTCCGTGAAGGCAAACGCCTTCACGGACCTTTCCGTTTGTTTTCCGCAGAGGCCCGACAGGCACTACCGCTGCGCGCCGTCCGGCCCCGCGGCCCGTCCCTGCGCGGGTATCCCCTGCATATAAGAGTGCATGGCCTCGGCCACCCGCTTGGAGTATGCCACAGCCTGCACCACCGTCTTTGCGCCCAGCACCACATCGCCGCTGGCAAACACGCCGGGCCGCGTGGTGTGGCCCTCTTCATCGGTCACCAGCAGGCCGCGCCGGTCGGTGTCGATTCCCTTCGTAGTGCTGACGATGCGGTTGCGCGGGCCCTGGCTGATGGACACGATCACACTGTCCGCCGGATACAGCTTCTCCGTGCCCGGTGCCTCGATGAATTCGCCGTTCTCATCCTCGCGTACATCGACGAAGATCACGCCCTCGTCCGTGATCTTCACAGGCGCTTTGCAATATTCAAAATTCACGCCCTCCAGCGTGGCGTAGCTGAACTCATGCTGGCTGGCGGCCACCTCCGGCGTGCGGGAAAAGCAGGTGAGCTGCCGCACGCCCTTGCGCAGCGCGGTGCGCGCCACATCCATGGCCGCATTGCCCGCGCCGATGACGATGACACGCTCACCCAGGCGGAAGCTGTCCGGATTGTTGAGGTAATTGATTGCAAAATGCACATGGCCCAACGTCTCGCCCTTAATGTGCAGCGCGCGGGGCTGCCATACGCCCGTGCCGATAAAAATGGCGCGGTAGCCGTCACGGAACAGATCATCGATGCCGATGGCGCTGCCGATGGTGGTGTTGGGCCGCACACGGATTCCCTTTCGGATGAGATGGCGGTCCTCGAAATCGTCCAGCACGGTCTTAGGCAGGCGGAAATCCGGAATACCGTAGCGCAGCACGCCGCCAATCTTATCCTTGCCTTCAAAAATGGTCACCTGATAGCCGTACCGCGCCAGGATGACCGCGATGGTCAGCCCCGCGGGACCGGAGCCTACGATGGCCACCCGCATGCCGTTGGATGGCGCGGGGCCTTTTACCATCTTGGTGCTGTACGTGCTGGAAATGTAATTCTCAATGGCGGAAAAATGCACGGGCGCTCCCTTTTTGCCCAGCACACAGTGGCCCTCGCACTGGTTTTCATGGTTGCACACCAGGCTGCACACAGTGGTGAGGGGGTTATTTTCAAACAGGGTGCGCCCTGCCTCGTCCAGCCTGCCCTCCTGCAGCATCGCGATGATCTGCGGGATGGGCGTATGGATGGGGCACCCTTTCTGGCACTGGGGCGCCTTACAGTGCAAACAGCGGTTGGCTTCGTCTAGCACATGGATCGACATGGCGTTTCTCCTTTTCCTCTCAAACTTGTGAAATGTTTATCAGATATTGATATTTGCTTCACATTATGGATTTTTCGCTCATTTTCTATTGTACTGAAAAAAGCCGCAGATGCAAGCCAAATGTTGCGTTTCTGCACGTTCTCTTTACAAATCTTGCCCAGCAGCGGCGGTAATTTTTGGCTCACGCATCCCGCAAAGGCTCACTCTCCACGTTCCTCACAGCCGCTTTGTGAAGCAGATGATGCGCCCCGCCTCGGCAAAGCCTGCGCGCAGATGAAACACGGCGCTTGCGGCGTTGTCCAGCCCACAGTCGCTTGCAAATTCGGCACAGCCTTTTTCCCCGGCCCACGCCTCGCAGGCGCGCAGCAGCGCCGTCGCAACGCCCCGGCCCCGGTATTCCTCTTGCACAAACACGCCTTCCAGATACCCCACCGGGCTGGTGTGCGTTCCCTCCACATAGTCGCGCCGCAGGCCGCACTGCGCAAAGCCCACGTCCGCGCCGTCCTCCCGTGCAAGAAACACCGCACCCTCCGGCCCCTGCAGATATCCCGCCAGCTCCTGTTCCAGCTCAGCCTGCGCGTGGCCCGGCCACAGCAGCTGCGCCAGAGCCGCCGCCCGGTCCGCTTCCTGCATCCCTGCCCGAATGATCTCCATGTGTTTCAGCTCCTTTGTATTTTCCCCGTCCGGCGTTTTCCCTTGAAAGAATGCACGATCCGCTCCCGAACAGTGCATACTATTCCCATATCCGGCGTGCATCCTCCAAAAATCGCGGAAGGCCGAAGGGCGCTGCGCGTTCCTTTTCCCGGCTCTTATTTCGCCCCGCTTGTGGGAAACACGGGTTTTGCGGTATATGCAGCGCCCATGGGCGCAGGATGGCGCAGGCACAGGGCCGTCAGGTCCTCGGCCGCGGCATGGGCCGCTGCCACGCGCGCAGCCGGGGCGCTTCGGGCCGCCAGATCCGCCAGCGAATGAGACAACGGCAGCAGAGCCGCCTGACGTGCGCAGCGCAGTACCGCAAGGCCCGTTTCATTTGCTCCCAGCACATGCAGATAGGGCGGCAGTGCAGGCAGATCCCCGGTGTATCCCAGGGCCGCGTCCAGCACCA
>OKRR01001525.1_pt1 | contig 20165 bp, 18 predicted proteins | sample 1601211 | NCBI WGS metagenome assembly OKRR01 (sample SAMEA3541525, study PRJEB24748) | human gut metagenome | biome: human gut; feature: human-associated habitat; material: faeces | place: China | collected 2012
TTTTAGCATAAGGATATACATAAAGCACAAAAACGCTCTGTCACAGTAAAATGCATTCCCTTTTCCCAGCGCAGCTTCCGCCGCGCAGACGCCTCTACCAAACCGGCGTTTCCCGGATTGAGGCCGGGGGGAGCGCCCGTCAAGAAACGCCCTCCCCCGCTCCCGCTAGCCTTCCACAACGGCCAGCGCTTCGTCCAGTGACAGGCCCTGATGGACCAGGCCGCGCAGGGCACGGACGAGCTGCACGCGCTTGGGATGCTGGAACACGTTGCGGCCCACGGAAAGGCCGGAACCGCCCGCCTTGAGGGAATTGTCCACCATTTCGAGGAATTCGCGGGTGGTCTCGGTGCGGGGGCCGCCGGCGATGACCACAGGCACGCAGCAGCCGGCGATGACGTCGGCGAAGGAATCGATGTCTCCGGTGTAAGGGACTTTCACGATGTCGGCGCCGAGCTCCACGCCCACGCGGGCACAATGGGCAACGACGGCGGGATCGTATTCATTGGAGATGCGGGGGCCGCGGGCGTACAGCATGGCGAGGAGAGGCATACTCCATTCTTCGGCCACACGGGCGACTTCACCGAGGTCGGCGAGCATATCGCTCTCGTTGTCGTCGCCGAGGTTCACATGCACGGAAACGCCGTCGGCACCACGGCGGATGGCTTCCTCAACGGTGCATACGAGGCGTTTCTTGTTGGAGTAGCTGGACAGGGACGTGGAAGCGGAAAGATGGATGATCAGGCCGACGTCTTTACCTTCGCCGGAAGCGCGGAAGCAGCAGCGGCACAGCCCTTTGTGCATCAGAACAGCATCAGCGCCGCCGTCGGCCATGTCTGAGACTGTTTTGTGGATATTCTCGATGCCTTCGATAGGACCGACAGAGACGCCGTGATCCATAGGAACAATAATGGCGCGGCCGGTTTCACGATTGAAAATGCGCTGGAGACGAACTTGCTTGCCGAGATTCATGGTATTCCATCCTTTGTGTGTTTGCACAGGGAAGCTGCTGCATGGATCCGCGGCAAAAAGAAAGGCCGCGGATTTGCACCCGCGGCCCTGAATGTCTGGTTTTGCTTTACAACAACACCCCACACACCCCTGTACCGCAGGCGCGATCAAAATAAAAAAAGAAGCCCCAAAAGCGGCTGCTTTCGTTGGAAGCGGTAAATGCGGTGGCGGTGTAGTTGGTCATGTTGTCCTCAAATGTGTTTCGTGAAAACTAGTCCTCAATCCGGTTTCCTGTCAAGAAAAAAATGTACCTTTTTTCATCAGCGCGAAAACGTTTGCTTTTCGCCACAGTTCCGTCACTGTCCGCTTTTTCCCCCGATCCTCGGCTTCCGGCAATGCACAAGAGGGAAACGAATAAAAGGCGGCCTCTTGTTTGTTAACGAAAAAACGATTACAGTCTGATTAATCTCAAAGAGCGCTCCTGCGCCGTTCCGCAGTAAAGCTCTCCACTGTGCAATCTTTTACAGGGAGAAGAGTCATGCCTGCCTTGAAGAAGATCCTGTGCGCCCTGGACCTGTCGGATCAGAGCGAATCCGTAGCCGAATACGCCGTTATGCTCGCCAAGATGTCCGGAGCCAGCATTGTGGCAGTATACGCCGCCCCCACGCTGACCCAGTACACGGGTTTCCATGTGCCGCCGAATACCATCGACAACTTTGTCGGTGAAATCGTTTCCGGTGCCGAACGCTCGATGACCGACTTTGTATCCGAACACTTCACCGGCGTGGATGCCCGCGGCGTTGTCGTCGTCGGCTACGCGGCTGAAGAAATCCTTGCCCTCGCCGAAAGCGAACAGGCCGACATCATCGTTATGGGTACCCGTGGACGCAAGGGCATCGACCTGATCCTGTTCGGCTCCGTGGCTGAAAAGGTCGTGAAGAACGCGACTTGCCCTGTGCTGACCATCCGTCCTACCGACGACGATTGATTGACAGGGGGGCAGTCCGGCGAAACCGGGTTGCCTCCTTTTCCTTCCCTCGGACGGAACCGCTCCGTTTCGTCCTTCTTGGTGTTTGCCCAACGTTCCGCGCCATTCGATAGGAATGCGGACCGCAGGACTTCACTGCCGGAATCCGGACCTGCCCCCCCATGCTTTACAGAAAGACGCTTCCGCATCATGGGAGGACGTTTTATGGCTCTCTCCAGCTTTCCCGCCTTTTCCAGAAAATGCACGCCTTCGGGAGGCAGATGTTTCCTTGTGTTCCTCGTTTCAGTGCTTGGGGTGTGCGTGAGCGTGTACTATATCACTTTACGCCCGGCATTCCCTTTGATCGGAACCTGTTCGCAGCGCTGGGGATGATCCCGGGCGCGTTCCTGTGCGCCCTGTTTCTGCTCATGCCCTACGGAGGCTGGATTCCCGCCCTGATCTGCGCGTTTGCGGGCGCCCTCTTCGCTCCCGCCACCGCCGCATTGAAAGGGCTGGATTTCGGCCTGATTCCCACGATGCTCTGGGGCTTCATGGCCGGAATGGCCGCGTATCCGGGAGTCGTCCTTCCGCAAGCGGCGCAGCCCGAAGACGAACCGGGGGGCTAGCCTGACGGGTTGCCGCAGAGCCTCAACCCCGCCCCTGCCGCCAAACGCAGCGGGCCACGACGCAACGCAGCCAAGGAGACGGCAATGGGCTTCTCCATACGGTCCGAGCTTGCAAGCTACGCGCGCCTCAAGCGCCGGTGCTACTTCCTCTTCGTCATATCCTACGGCGGATTGCTGGCGGGCTTGACCTACGCGGCCATGACGCACCAATCCCCGCCCCTCTGGATCGGGCTCATCCCCGGGGCCGCCCTCTCCGTCCCTCTGCTCCTGCTGCCCACGCAAAGCTGGCTTCCCTGCCTTTTCCACGTCCTGCTCGGGGTCGTCTTCGCCCCCATCATCTGTGCCCGGCGGGAAGCGGGCCTGTCGCTCATCGAGGCCGTGGAGCTGGGCGCCGTGGCGGGGCTGGCCCTCATCTACCCCTTTTATATCCTGTGCAGTACGCTGGAAAAAGAAGGCACACTCAAAAAATACGCCCCGGATCAGAGGCGGAAGGCCTCCCAAGAGACGGAGGAATGAGGTTCGCCGCCCCTTGCAGCCGCTTCAGCTTGAGCCGTGCAGCAAGCCCTTTCGCCTGCAAAAGAACCAAGCCTCGCCTAGGGGCGCAGGCCGTGCTGAGAAGTACGGGGGAAGGGCGGCGGAGAGCGGAGAAGAGTAACGGCAGTGGCAGGAGAAAAGAGGAGGACCCCTTCCGCAAAGAGGCCCCCTCCTCTTTTCCAATCTGGCTTTTCTACAATTCCCCGGCCTTCAGCAAGGCTTCGCGGGCGTCCGACAGACGGCCCTGCACTTCGAGGGCGCGGGAAAGCACCAGCCAGCCATTCCGATATTCGGGACGCAGGGCCACGCTCTGGCGGGCCAGCGATTCCGCAAGCTCCGGATCTTCGCCGCCGTCAAGGTAGAGGTCGGCCATAAGGCTGAGGGCGGCCACATCTCGGGGATTGCGGAGCAACGCCTGGTGCAGATGTTCGCGGGCCAGATCCGCTTTGCCGAGTCGCAGGGCGAGACGGGCAAGATGCCGGTACGGGAGCGGGCTCCCGGTGTCGAGGGCCGCCGCCGACTCGAACCGGGCGCGGGCCTCTTCAAGCCGTTCCTCCGCCTCGTCGAGCTGCCCGAGCCGGATCAGCGCATACAGATGCGAGGGCGACAGCCGGATGCAGGTGCGGAAATGCTCCGCAGCCGCCTCGTTGTCGTGCAGGCTCTGGCAGACCGCGCCGAGGTTGTAGGCCAGCGCGGGATCGTCCGGGGTACGCTGGATCGCCTCCTCGAAAAAGCGCCGGGCTTCGGCATGGCGCCCAAGCGAGGCAAGGCAGACGCCGAGGGAATTCCACGCCAGAACATTATCCTCGTCGGCCAGCAGGGCAAGCTTATACTCTTCGATGGCCCCGAACACGTCGCCCCGGCAGTGCCGCTTGTCCGCGCTGATGTTCAGGGCGAGAGAACCGAACTGCCCGATATGCGGCGCGGGGAGCAGGAGCGCGTATTCGAGCGCCTTGCGGGCGCCTTCGATCATGTCCGAAGGCCGGAGATCGAGGAACGGCCAGCAGGCCAGCCCCACGCCGGCACGCACGCCGAGGCGCGAGGCGATGTCGGCGCACAGCTTTTCGTACAGCTCGCGGAGCGGTTCCGCCTCCAGATCGGGATGGAAAAAGATGAGGCTGTTCAGCCCGAAGCGTCCGCCGAGCACCTTCCTGCCGCATACGGAACGGGCGAGATCGGCCACCTGCGCCATAATGTGCTCGGGCTGCGTCATGGGCTGGATCGCGCCGGAAGATTCACCGTCGCGGCGCGCCATGTCCACGTGCAGCAGGGCCAGCGAAAACCGTTCGCACTCGCTGCACGCCCGCGCCAGATGGGCAAGGAAATCGCCATGCCGCAGGAGCCCGGTCAGAGGATCGGGACGGTGGAACACGCCGTCGTCCTGCCCTTCGGAGGCCGCGTTCTGCACGCTCAGCCTTTGCTCCTCCTGAAGCAGCGTCAGGGCGTCGTCGGGCTCAAGCGGCCACGCGGGATCGCCAAGGTGCAGGATCTCCGCCACGGATTCCGATTCACGGACTTCCAGCAGGACGATCTCGCCTTTGTAGAGCGGCTGGAGGGACTCGTCCCCGGAACCGCCCTTGACCGCGTAGTTCACCGACCAGACCGAGAAGTGCTGGCCTTCCCGCGCGCCCACGCTCCGGCCGAGCGAGGTCAGGACCCGCGAAAGGGGCATCACCTGCCGGATGTGCCCGCCTTCGAGAAGCAGCCTGCCGTACCCCATGACCCGGCCCGCCTGGAAACCGCCGGGGCCGCGCGTGCGGGCCACTTCCGCCGCGAGCTGGGCCTTGTGCAGCAGGATACGCCCGTGCTCTTCCGAACTGCGCTGGCGGGTCCCGTCCATATCCTGCGGATAGAGCGCATAGCCCGCATGGGGCTGCACGCCGAACTGCCTGCCGATCAGCGGATCGGGCAGGCGTACCTGCTCCATCGCCCGCAGGATGGCGGCGGAAAGGTTTTCGCACTCGGGGCGCGTGGCTTCGGGAAGGAACACCGCAACCGCGCTGTCGCCGATGCGCGCGCCGAACGCCTGCTCGGGGAGCTGGCCGGAAAACGCCTCCACCAGCTTGCCCACGAGCCGATCCGCAAAACCGTAGCTGATATTCCGGGCCACCTCGCGCACGCCGTCGAACCGGACGACAATGAGGCCGAGCGTACCGCCCCGGCTGCTGCCTTCGCCGCTTTCCAGCCCGAACTCCCGCGCGAACGCCGACTGTATGGCCCCGGTTTCCTGCGTGAGCCGCTCCAACAGCACTTCATGGGTCGCAAGCCCCGAACGGGGATCAAGCCGCCCGGCCTTGTACAGCTCCAGATTCTCAAGGCACAGATCGACGATGCCGGGCAGGGACGGCAGCAGCGCCGTCACGCGCTCGGCGTCGGGCACACGGGCCATGAACACGCCGAGGAGTTCCCCGTGCCGGACGAGCGGCAGCAAAAGCTTTCCCTCGTCCGGCAGCCATTCCGGTTCCTTCGAACGGGTCTGGCGGGGAAAATAGACGGCGTGTGCCTCGAACGGGAGCACGCGGTACAGACTGTCCCGCAGCCGCTGCTCCAGATCCAGCAGATCACGCCGGACAAGGCCGGTCGTCAGGCCCGACATGCCTACCACGTCAGGCGGACGGGCACGCCGCGATCCGCCATGTATTGCTTGAGCTGCCCGATCGTATATTCGCCGTAATGCACGATGGAGGCGATGAGCGCCGCCGAAGCGCGGCCTTCCGTCACGGCGTCCACCATGTGCTGCGGGCTCCCCGCGCCGCCGGAAGCGATGACGGGGATACGCACGGCGTCGCAGATCAAACGGGTGAGCGTCAGCTCATAGCCGTCCTTGGTTCCGTCGGCGTCGATGGAGTTGACGCACAGTTCGCCCGCGCCGAGCGCCTCGCAGCGCTTCGCCCACTCGATGGCGTCGATTCCCATGGCCTTGCGCCCGCCGTGGATCACGATCTCGTATCCGGACGGGATTTCCGGGGTGACGGGAACCCGCTTCACGTCCATGCCGACTACAATGGCCTGCGAGCCGAACGCGTCCGCGCCCTGCGAAATGATTTCAGGATGCTTCACGGCGGCGGAGTTCACGGAAATCTTTTCCGCGCCCGCGAGCAGCACGGCCCGCATGTCCTGTACCGTGGAAATGCCGCCCCCCACGGAGAAGGGGATGAAAATCTCCGAGGCGACCTTTTCCACCACGTCGAGGAAGATCCCGCGCGCCTCGGCGGAAGCCGTGATGTCGTAAAAGACGATTTCGTCGGCCCCGGCCTCGTAATACTGCCGGGCGGTTTCCACCGGATCGCCGATATCTTCGTTGCCCACGAACTTGACGCCCTTGGTCAGGCGCCCGTTGCGCACGTCAAGGCAAGGGATAACCCGTTTCGTCAGCATACCCGGCCTCCCGCGCTGCGTGCCATGCACCATTCATAGAAATTGGAAAGGATCTTCAATCCCGGCCGCCCGCTCTTTTCCGGGTGGAACTGGATGGCCCACAGGCCGTCCTGCCCATACACCGCGCAAAACTCCGTACCGTAACAGCTTGTGGCGATGACCTTTTCCGGGGCCGTCTCCACATAATAGCCGTGCACGAAATAAAAGGCCGCGTCAGCCGGGACATCCTTCAGGATGGGGCTCTCCTGCTTGCGGGAAATCGTGTTCCAGCCCATGTGCGGGATGCGGATAGGCGCCCCACCTTCCTCCAAATGCTCGTCGAAACGCACGCAGCGGCCTTCCACGAGGCCGAGGGTCGGCGTGTCGTTCTCGTCGCTGTGGGCCACCATGATCTGGCAGCCGAGGCAGATCCCGAGCAGGGGCCTGCCCGACGAGACGACATTGCGCAACACAGCGTCGAGGCCGGAATCCTGAAGGTGGCGCATGGCCTGTCCGGCCGCGCCCACGCCGGGGAAAATCACGCCGGCCGCGCTGTCCACGACGGCGGGATCGGCAGTGATGACGCAGGGAATGCCCAGATGATCGAGCGCGCGGCGCACGCTGGTCTGGTTCCCCGCCTTGTAGTCAAGGATGGCAAGCATAGTTCTTCCCGGTAAGCCGTTGTCCGCCGCCTCCGCGCGGAAAAACGTCCGGCGGGCGGGAGCGGGTGAAAGCCCATCGAAAGGGCCGAAAACACGATACTATCCGGTTCAGCGCCAGGTCAAGGCCCACGGAGCGCCGGCCCAAGTGTCGGACGCCCGGAAGCCCGCATGTTCCTTGCCTTAAGAGGCTTGTTGAGGGCGCATGGAAAGCCGGGGTTGACAGAATCCGTAGTCTGGGTGAAATATATGACAATTCCACACTCCATCACGAGGTAAACCAAGGCCCTTTCTCTTCCGCCAGGCGCGGGAGGCCTGCCGTACGGGGCCGCAGCGCTAAGGATACGCATGATAAAACGAGCCATCACCCTGCTGCTCTTGGCTCTTCCCTTTTATTTGGCCGCCGTCCAGCAGGCGGAAGGCCGATCTCCGGGCCCCATGCTTGAGGTCTTCACCGGGGGAGCCACCTTCTACAGCGACTCGTTCCACGGCAAGAAAACAGCCAATGGGGAACGCTACAACAAGAACGAATTCACGGCGGCGCACCGCTCCCTTCCTTTGGGGACCATCGTCCGCGTGACCAACCTTTCCAATGGGAACAACCTGCTCGTCCGCATCAACGACCGCGGGCCGGGCAAGAAAAAACTCATCCTCGACGTTTCCAGGGCCGCCGCCAGCAAGCTGAACATGATCCGGCGCGGCGTGATTTCCGTTCAAGTCGAGGTCGTCGCCGACAAGCGGGGCATCCCGGTCCTCCGGAACAACGCCTTTTACCTGCGGCTGGCCAGCGCACGCACGCTCAAGGACGCCCAAAACAAGCTCAAAACGCTTTCGTCCGCCAGCTCCTCCAAGCTCACCAAGCAGACTTCCCGCAACCGGTCCGGCGAACTCAAAATCCTCTCGGAACGCCTTCCCAACGGCCGCACGCAATACTTCGTCGGCCAGGGCCCCTTCACCCGCTACCGGGATGCGCAACACGCCCTGAGCAAAGCCAGAGCCAGGCACACTGAAGCAAGCGTCACCTGCCTCCCCACGCTGGTCGCCGAAAACACCCGCTAACGACGGTTTGAGCCGCCCTCTGCAAGCGCCTTTCCGTATGCCCGGCACCCGCCACTCTTCGGGGCTCCACACCGCGCCTTTTGGGACAACCTCCCCTGTTTTTCATGGGAGCCTTTTCGTGTGTCCTGTTGGACTTTAGCCCAAAAGCAGCTTAATCAGCTAGTATTAAAAGGAAAATACTCTCAGCTTCCAGAATGTTGTTCAAAAAATCACTAAATCTTTTTCGTTCTTCTTTGCACAACTTTTTCCGTCAACAACTATCACACTGTTTAAACATACTTTTTATACAAAAAAGACAAAGAGGGAAACGGTTTTCAACTCCCCAAAAGCCCTTTTCGGACTGGTGCAGAAATTCACTCTGTCCTCTATCGTGCCCTAATCACGCGCCATTTGCACGAGTTCCCGGCTCCGCGGGGCTAAATGTGCACAAAATCCTTTGATGACACTGTGTTTCTCGAGCCTTCCTTGACACAAACAAGAACTGCATGGTATTTTTAACAAGAAGTAAGATAACTGAGATCAGGCTCGCGCGTTTGCGCCCGGGCCGTCTTAGAATATCCCGCGGCGCTCAGCCGCACCACAATGCGGTTACCAACCAAACCAAGTGGAGGTAAGGCAATGGCAATCAAACATCCAACTCCCTTGTTGGATCAACTCGAAACTGGCCCCTGGCCCAGCTTCGTGTCCGACATCAAGCAGGAAGCTGAATACAGAGCGGCCAACCCCGACAACGTGGAATTTCAGGTTCCCGCCGACGCTCCCGACGACCTGCTCGGCGTGCTTGAACTCTCCTATAAAGAAGGGGAAACGCACTGGAAGCACGGCGGCATCGTGGGCGTGTTCGGTTACGGCGGCGGCGTTATCGGCCGTTACTGCGACCAGCCCGAAATGTTCCCCGGCGTGGCTCACTTCCACACCGTCCGCGTGGCTCAGCCCTCCGGTAAGTACTACTCCACCGAATTCCTGCGCGGCCTGTGCGACATTTGGGAACTCCGTGGCTCCGGTCTGACCAACATGCACGGTTCCACCGGCGACATCGTGCTCATCGGCACCCAGACCCCGCAGCTTGAAGAGATCTTCTACGATCTCACCCACAAGCTTGACGTCGACCTCGGCGGTTCCGGTTCGAACCTCCGTACGCCTGCCGCCTGCCTTGGCCAGAGCCGCTGCGAATATGCCTGCTACAACACGCAGGACGCTTGCTATCAGCTCACCATGGACTATCAGGACGAGCTGCACCGTCCCGCCTTCCCCTACAAGTTCAAGTTCAAGTTCGACGGCTGCCCGAACGGCTGCGTGGCCGCTATGGCCCGTTCCGACTTTGCCGTCGTGGGTACGTGGAAGGACGACATCAAGATCGATCAGGAAGCTGTGAAAGCCTACGTTGCCGGCGAATTCGCCCCCAACGCCGGTGCTCACGCCGGTCGTGACTGGGGCAAGTTCGACATCGAAGCCGAAGTCATCAACCTGTGCCCCTCCAAGTGCATGAAATGGGACGGCAGCCGCCTCTTCATCAACAACGCCGAATGCGTGCGTTGTATGCACTGTATCAACACCATGCCCCGCGCCCTGCACATCGGCGACGAACGCGGCGCGTCCATCCTCTGCGGCGCCAAGGCCCCGGTCGTTGACGGCGCTCAGATGGGCTCCCTGCTCGTTCCCTTCGTCCCGGTTGAAGCTCCTTACACCGAAGTCAAAGAAATCATTGAAAAGATTTGGGATTGGTGGATGGAAGAAGGCAAGAACCGCGAACGTCTCGGCGAAACCATGAAGCGTCTGTCCTTCCAGAAGCTGCTTGAAGTCACCGAAATCCCCGCTCTTGCTCAGCACGTCAAGGAACCGCGTTCCAACCCGTACATCTTCTTCAAGGAAGAAGAAGTGCCCGGCGGCTGGAACCGTGACCTGGCTGCTTACCGCTCCAGACATCAACGCTAAAGAGAAGGGAGAATTACCATGGCGTTTGTTTCTTCCGGCTACAATCCTGAAAAGCCGATGGAAGGCCGTATCTCCGATATTGGCCCCCGCAAATACGACTCGTTCTTCCCTGAAGTCATCAAGAAGAACTTCGGCAAATGGCTGTACCACGAAATCCTGGAACCCGGCGTGCTCGTGCACGTCGCCGAATCCGGCGATAAGGTGTACACCGTGCGCTGTGGCGGCACCCGTACGATGTCCGTTACCAACATCCGCGAAATCTGCGAAATCGCCGACAAGTACTGCGATGGGCACGTTCGCTGGACGACCCGTAACAACATCGAATTCATGGTGACCGACGAAGCCACCCTGAAGGCCCTGAAGGAAGACCTGGCGGGCCGCAAGTTCGCCGCCGGCTCCTACAAGTTCCCCATCGGCGGCACCGGCGCCGGCGTTTCCAACATCGTGCACACCCAGGGCTGGGTGCACTGCCACACCCCCGCCACCGACGCCTCCGGCCCGGTTAAGGCTGTGATGGACACCATGTTCGAAGAGTTCAAGAACATGCGTCTGCCCGCCCCCGTGCGCATTTCGCTGGCTTGCTGCATCAACATGTGCGGCGCCGTGCACTGCTCCGACATCGGTATCGTGGGTATCCACCGCAAGCCTCCGATGATCGACGACCAGTGGGTTGACCAGCTCTGCGAAATCCCGCTGGCTGTCGCCGCCTGCCCCACCGCCGCCGTGCGCCCTGTCAAGAGCGAACACGACGGCAAGAAGGTGAACTCCGTGGCCATCAAGCAGGACCGCTGCATGTACTGCGGTAACTGCTACACCATGTGCCCCGCCCTGCCCATCTCCGACGGCGAAGGCGACGGCATCGCTCTGATGGTCGGCGGCAAGGTTTCCAACCGTATCTCCATGCCCAAGTTCTCCAAAGTGGTCGTGGCGTACATTCCCAACGAACCGCCCCGCTGGAACACCCTCACCAGCACGATCAAGCACATCGTGGAAGTGTACTCCGAAAACGCCAACAAGTACGAACGTCTGGGCGACTGGGCCGAACGCATCGGCTGGGAATCCTTCTTCGAACTGACCGGCCTTGAGTTCACCCACCACCTGATCGACGACTTCCGCGATCCGGCTTACTACACCTGGCGCCAGAGCACCCAGTTCAAGTTCTCTGAACTGGCCCTCGCCGCCCACGGTGGCGAAGCCCACGAAGCTGCTTCCGCCGCTGAAGTCACCGCCGAAGACAAGGAAATTGTCATCAACTTCCTCAAGGACAAGATGTCCCGTCCCGGCGCGAAGACCAAGTACTACTTCAAGGACTTCCTTGAACTCTTCCCCGCCAAGGGCACCCGCGACGTCAAGAACGTCCTGTCCGTGCTCGTGTCCGAAGAGTCTCTGGAATACTGGTCTTCCGGCTCCACGACCATGTACGGTCTGAAGGGCGCCGGCAAGCAGGCCTCTTCCGAAGGCGAAAACTAGTCTTAACGGTTGCGGGGGAGCTTTCCCCTGCGCCTTTCCCTCCCGTCCCCGCTTTGCCGGGAACGGGAGGGAATATTGAGGGAAGGAAGCGATTCCTTCCCTTTTCTTTTCCGGGAGACGGCATGGCCCAAAACATTCGACTCAGGCACGCGCAGTCCGGCGTCATCACAACCGGATTCTACGGGTTCAGCTGGACGACGTTGTTCTTCAGCGGTTTTCCCGCCATATTCCGTGGCGATCTCATCACCGGGGTCATTGTCCTGATCCTCAGCGCGTCATCCTTCTGGCTCGTGGCCATCATCTGGGCGTTCCTCTACAACCGCGTGTACACGACACGGCTGCTTGAACGCGGGTATGTCTTTGACGACGATCCGGAGAAAGTCCGGGAAGCCAAACGCGCCCTGCGCATTCAGGAATAAACATGGATGCCGCTTTCCCCTCCATCACCGCGCCCCGCCTTGTCGTCTCCGGCCTTTCCGGAGGCGGCGGGAAAACGCTCCTCTCGCTCGGCCTCGCCCGGGCCCTGACGCTTCGCAGCCTCCGCGTCAAACCCTGCAAAAAAGGCCCGGACTACATCGACGCCGCATGGCTCGGCCTCGCTTCGGGGCGCACGCCGACCAACCTTGATCCCTTTTTTTTGACGGATGCCCGGTTGCGAGCGCTTTTCTGCACCTCATTCGGCGATGCCGACCTTGCCATTATTGAAGGCAACCGGGGCCTGTACGACGGGCGCGACGTTCAGGGAAGCTGCTCCACCGCGACCCTCGCCCGCGCTCTTGGCGCGCCCGTCCTGCTTACCCTCACGGTCACCAAGATGACCCGCACCGCCGCTGCGGTCATTGCCGGGCTGGCCCACTTCGAGCCCGTCAATCTCGCGGGCGTGGTCCTCAACCGTGTGGCTTCCTCGCGGCACGCCGCCCTCATCCGGCAAAGCATCGAAACATACACCGGCATCCCCGTCCTCGGGGAAATCCCCCGGCTTGCCGAAAACCCCATTCCCGAGCGGCACATGGGGCTCGTCTCCATGCACGACGAAACTCCGGACGCTCTGGGCCGGGCCTCCCTGCTCGCCGCCCTCGACTCCCTTGCCGGGCTTATTGAACGCCACATGGACATCGACGCGGCCCTGCGCCTCGCCCGCTCCGCTCCGGATCTGCGGGACGTCGAACCGTTCTGGGAAGGTGGAGAGGATGCCGCTTTCCGGGAAGCGGGCACCCTTCGGGAAGGCTCCGGCAACGCTCCTCAGAGTGCCGATGCGACGGCTGAGGATACCGATCTCGGAAAAACGTTCATCGCCCCCGGCGATACTACGCAGCCCCATAATGAGGGGGTATCCGCCGAAAGCGCGTCTTCCGGCATGGAGCCCTCTCGCCCGCCGGAACCAGCCAGCACAAGGAAACCGTCCGCCTCAGCGTTGATCCACTCCGGCCTTCCGCCCGTAACGCCTGTGACCATCGGCTTCGTACGGGATGCGGCCCTGTGGTTCTATTATGAGGAAAATTTCGAAGCCCTGCGCCGGGCCGGAGCCGAACTCGTCGAATTGAGCCTGCTCTCGCCCGAACCGTGGCCCGGCGATCGCCTTGACGGGCTCTATCTCGGCGGCGGATTCCCCGAAATGGTTCCTGAACGCCTCGCGGATTCCCCGCATCTGGCGGAAATCCGGGAATACTCCATGCGCGGTATGCCCATTTATGCCGAGTGCGGGGGATTCATGGTCCTGTGCCAGGAGTTGCAGATCAACGGGAAGCAGTACCCCATGACCGGGATTTTCCCCGCACGGGCGGAATTCTGCCCGCGCCCTCAGGGCCTCGGCTATGTGGAGGCCACCGTGGAAGCCGAAAACCCGTTCCATCCGGTAGGCGCTCTCCTGCGCGGGCACGAGTTCCACTATTCCCGCTGCGTCGCGCTCGGAGAACTGGAACCGACCCTGCGCCTCTCGCCCGGCGTGGGCATGTCCGGACCGGGGCATCGCGCCAAAGGGCTTGCGGCGGAAGGCCCGGACAACCTCAAGAGCCGCGACGGGCTCCTCGTCCGCAACACCTTCGCGGCGTACACGCACCTCTTTGCTCCAGCCGTCCCGCACTGGGCCGCCCGCTTCGCCGCCGCCTGCCGGAAAAATGCCTGATCCCCAGAGAGGGTGGCGTTTCCTCAAAGAGTCACACGCCTCCCTCTCCCCGAACCTTCCTTCCCACGCGCTTCATCTTATCCGCCACCTTAGGTTTCGAGATCCGTTTTGACGCTCCCACTCTCGTTGATGAAACACCCGCCATCGTTGCGCCGCCCCCAAAAAAGAAAGGGAACATGATATGTTCCGTGATTTTCTCTTAATCAGGAATCATTTCTATTTACATCCTATCGTGTTTGCGGTATCGTTTTTCACACAACACAGAACAACACTACGCTCCCGTTTTTTGGGGGATGGAGGCTTATCATGATTGAGGAACGCACCGGCATCATCACTTTTCAGGGCAATCCCCTGACCCTCATCGGCAAAGGCGTTTCCGTGGGCGAAGCGGCCCCGGAATTCTGCGTGCTCGCCAATGATCTCACGCCGCGCACGCTGGCCGACTACAAGGGCAAAGTGCTGGTCATCAGCGTGGTTCCTTCCCTCGACACGCCCGTCTGCGACATGCAGACCCGCCGTTTCAACACCGAAGCCGCCAAGCTTTCCGACAACGTCCGCATCCTGACCATCAGCTGCGACCTGCCCTTCGCCCAGACCCGCTGGTGCGGAGCCGCCGGGGTCGACGCCGTCGAAACCCTCTCCGACCACCGCGACCTTTCCTTTGGTACGGCCTATGGCGTCGCCATCAAGGAACTCCGCCTCCTCAGCCGCGCCGTGTTCGTCATCTGCGCCAACGGCGTCATCGCCTATGAACAGATCGTCAAGGAAGTCACCCACGACGTCGACTTCGAAGCCGCTCTCGGGGCCGTGAAAGCCTGCCTTGAAAAATAGTTCCGCCAAAGCGTGAACTGACCAGCCTCCCCGCCGGACCTCTCTTTCCTTCCTTCCGAGACCTTCCGGCTCATATGGCAAAGGCCGCTCCTGATCTCTCAGGAACGGCCTTTATTCTAGGCGGAAGGCGGCTCTTCCGCCGCTGCCTCCAGCGCCGCCACGCGGGACTTGAGGGCCTCCAGTTCCGTTTGCAGGGCCTGCACCGCATTGGACGGCTCCCAGTTGCCGTTGACGGCGTTCCACACGGGGACGGCCCCCGCCGTGCGGCTCCGGCTGTCCATCAACGGGAGCAGCTTCCCGAGCCATGTATTGAGGCGCTGCATGTTCGCCGTCACGATGGCATTCCAGCCTTGCTGCCCATAGGTGATCGTTTCAAGCCCGGTCGGGGTCAAACTCGCCATTGCGTCTTCTCCTTGCTTGTTTCGCCGGTCCGCTCCCCCCAATGGCCGCAGGGCCGGATGGGCCGGAACTCCGGCCACGGGAAACATGCCGTTGCGTTCTTATCCGTTGGAATGCCCGGCTCAGGCCACGTATTCCCCGTCCTGCGATTCCACGGTGACGTATGCCGCCGGGGAAACATACCCGAGCTGCCGCGCCGTCACGGACAGCGCGAAGCGTCCCGAGCGCGTAAGGGTGATGGACGTGCCGTTGACCACATGCTCCGTACCCGCCGCCGTAAGGACGAAATCCCCGGAGAATCCGGCGGGCACCGGCTCGTTCTCGTTCTCGGTGCGCGCCCCGGCCCCGCCGAAAGCAACGTCCACCGGGCTCCAGCTTACGGCGACGGAATCCCCCGTGCGTACCGCCCGCAGCCCGGCGACGGGCCACGGGACCATCGCCTTTCCGGTCACGGCGAGAGACAGGCGATCCACCCGATCCGCGCCGAGCACCTCGTCTCCCGAAACGGGCCGCAGTTTGATGTTGTGCGTGCCTATGGGCAGTCCCTGCACCGTGTTTCCCTCGCCCGGATTCCGGAATACCCATATCGCCGCTCCCGACGCGTGCGCCTGGACGGGCGTATTCATGTAGCCCCGCACCACGCCGGAGAGCCGCGTCGTCTCGGAGCCCTCAAGCACGACCGTCTGGAAAAGCATCAATTCGTCTCCGACGAGCGCCATGCGCCGCGCCCCGAACAGATCCGTCCGGCTGACCGGGCCGAAGGCCGGATCTTCCTTATAGGGCCGGTACAGCAGCCCCTGCGTGTCGTCCACGGCAAGCGTACTCGCCGGATACGCCTCGGCAAGGGTCCCGTATTGCGCCCACGGAGCCGAAAGCAGCCCAACGGGGCTGTAGTCGGCGTTTGTGGCGGAACGCTCCACCAGCACCCCTTCCTCGGAAAGCAGCTCCCTCGCCGCCAGCACGAGCACCACGGGCTCGGATCCGGTTTCCGGGTTTCGCGGCAGTTCGAAAAGCCGCGCGTGCCGCAAGGGAACCGGCGAGAGGTCCGGAGCCGACCACGGCGGGATGCCGGTGACCGGCGGGTACACGACGGTCGGAGGAGCCATCGGATCGGGCAGGGTTTCCCCCGGAGGAACGAACATTCCGGACAGTCGCTCCACAACCTGCCTGGCCTGAATCGAAATGCGGTTCTCGGACAGGTTCCCGCGTACGACTTCCAGCACGCGCACCCGTACCCCGGAAAGGCCGAAACGCGAGTGCGTGATCTCGAGGATCTGCCCCTGCTCGATGTGGGCATAGTCACGCGACACGTCGAATGAGAATGAAGCCGCCGGGTAGGATTCCACATCCCGCAGTTCCTCAATGCGCCGCTGCGCCGCGCTGCGGTCGCTGAAGGCGGTCAGATCCACGCTCTTTTTGCGCCGCAGCCCGAGGAGCTGGATGGAGGCCGCGTTGTTGGCGGTCACGGCACGCTCGGAATAGTCCTGCGCCGCGTCGGTGAACTTGCCGGAAAGATCGTTCCACGTCGTATCCCACGCCGCCCGCTTGAAGGAAAAGGAACCTTCCAGAAAGTCGCCTTCCCCGAGCATCGCCGAGGGCGCCACATCCGGATCCGGAGCCCGCAGGGACAGCGTCCCGTCAGCCCGCTCGATGAGCCAGCCGCCCACCGCCCCGAGCACCTGCATAATGTGATCGCGTACGGGTTTCTGACGCGAGAACACGATGTTCAGGCCATAGCCCTTCTGTGCCCAGAACGACGCGGCGGCGGAAAAACTCGGCTTGTCGATGGAAGACCACGAAGCCCCGGCATCAAGGAGCAGCTGGAGGATGATCGCCGCCGGATTCACGCCGTTGGACAGGATGGCGTGTTCCAGCGGGATATCCCCGCAGAACCGCACCACGTAATGCAGCGTCGGCATCATGGATACGTTGAAGCCCAGATAAAACTGCCGGAGCCAGACATGGGACACTCCCGGGAGGCGGCTGGCGTACGGCCCGGCCTGCGCGGGATAAAACGCGCCCGTGCCGTTGTTCCAGACCTGTTCGGCGCACGAGATGGCCCCGCCCTGCTCCGTGAGCAGCCGGTCGTCCTGATATACGCCGACAAGTTCCAGCGGCCCCATGCCGATGCCCTGCCACACGTCCATGCGGTAGTGGTAGCCTTGCAGCACCTTCTGCTTTTTCTTTTTGCCGCCCTTGCCGCCCACGGTCGTTTCCTCATACTCCGGCTCGCTGGAAAGGTTGCCGTAGTACAGCAGGTTTCCCGGCAGCCTGACGGTGCCGAAAACGCGGGGGATGACCGTACCTTCCTCAGCCGTGGTCAGACGGAAGGCGTCGAGATTGGCCGGGGCCATGTCCGCCCCCTTCGTGGAGCGCGGGCCCTTGGCGAACAGCGTCGTCGCCACGGTCGCCCCGATGGTCACGGCGGCGATGATAAGCCCTACGCCCATGCGGCCACCTCCGCTTCGGCAATGACGATGCGGAAGTGCCGGGTCATGCGCCGCAGCCACCAGTTCCCGAGCGGCGTAAACGATACGCCCCGGTCGTTGATGGCGTGCAGCATCTGAAACCCGCCGTCGGCGCAGGGCCAGGCCAGACCGCAATGGTTGGTCACGCGGCGTTCCGTAGTGGAAAACGCCAGCCAGTCGCCCCGCAGGAGCGGCGTACCCACAGGCAGGGAGGCCATCTCCAACCCCGGACGCAAGTAGTCGCGCATATGCCGGTGGCTGGCCTCCAGCACGTATTCGTCCCGCGTATGCTCGTGCCAGTCGCGGGGGTAGTAGTCGTACTCCAGACGGGTCAGCAGCCCGGCATCCAGCAGCGCCTGCCCGACGAACAGCGTGCAGTCCGCGCCGCGCCCCTTGCACCGCTGCAAATGCCTGTAGGGCGTCCCGAGCCATGACTCCGCCTCCGCGCGGAAGGCTTCCCACGCGGCCTCGTTGTCGAAATAGTGCATAACGGTCCTTCCTTTGGAAACGGAAAAGAGGCGCCTTCCTTTGCAGGGCCCCCTTCGGCTTCCTATTTGAATCCCCAGACGGCGGGGTTCCGGCTCGGGATGGAGGCGCAGCCGCCGAAACGGGCGGAATTGCCGAAACGGTCCCGGCAGGTGGCGGGCGAGCCGTCGCATCCGGGGTATGCCGTGACGGTCCCTCCGTTGCCCACCCGGGAGTCGAAGGGCAGCTGGAGCGTGATCGTGTCGCCGCCATGCGCGACGATGAACCGGAAATCCCCTCCCGCCGCCGCGTACCCGCGCGTGAAATACCCGTTCGGGTACGCGGCGAAGGACGGCGACGCCAGCAGATACCCGTCCACGGACACGGACGCCGTCACTCCCCATGACTGCGCCGCCAGCCCGCAACCGGAATCGAACAGCACGAACTGGCACTGTCCCGAGTAGATCATGCGGGGCAGCATGGCATCGAGGATGCAGCTTGACGAAAGGCAGTTGACCGAAACCTGCGTGGCGTCCGCCCCCGGGATCACCTCCAGCACCACGCCGCCGAAAACCTGCACCGTATCCCCGCTCTCGGGCTCGTGCTCATAAATGTTCACCCGCGTCGGCAGGATGGGCAGCGAAGCCAGATACCGGGTGAGCAGCGTATCCATGCACGCCGTCAGCGTCACCGTGGCGGCTTTGCCGTCCACGCTGCCCCGCAGTTCGCCGCGTTCGATGGCGGCGGGCGTCCACTCCGCGCCGCGCCACAGGACGGGCTCCCGCGAGGTTGTGAGCGTATGTATGGTATCGGCTATGATTTCGTAGAGTTCCACAATCTGGGGCAATACGGTGCGCATCAGCTTTCCTCCGGTATGGTGCAAAACGACAACTCACACCGGGAAACCCCGGCGGATTCGTGCCGGATGGCCACGCAGTCCGTGTCCAAACGGGCGAAGTAGTCCCGGCCCACCCGGGAGGCCGGGGGCACGGTCACGCCGAGTTCGGAACTGAGATGCAGCGCCAGTTCCCCCACGTTCGCGGTTTCCACGGCCACGAGACGGCGGAGCAGGATATCCCCGCCCGGCAAGGCGATCCACAGCCGCTGGTTGGGGATGAAACCGTCCTTCGCGCCGTTGTCCCGCACGTACAGGATCGCCTTGTCCGCCGTGGACCCGCGGGTCAGCGTGAAATATTGACGCGGATCGCGCACCAGCAGCGCTTTCCACCGCCCCCGCAGGGCTGTGGCCCGATCCAGCAGGTCGGCGAGTTCCGGCTCCCGCAACAGGTACTTCTGGCGATGCGTCGACGGGGCCACATCCCTCCGGACGCCCAGTTCCATCACGCCGCCGCGCACGGTACGCAGCGTACGCAACAGGGACGACGTGCCGCCGACGCCGTCGCCCGACCAGTCGGGACGGTGCGGCCAGAGGTATGCGCCCGTCCCGGAAGGAGCGTTGGGCAACGCCCCCAGCGCAGGCTGCGCGCCCGCCAGTTCCCGGAATTCAACCGACCACGTTTCCATCCCGTCGGAAACCACGGCAGGCTCCGCGCTCGTCAGGATACCCGTAAACAGCGGGACCAGCCGCGTGGCGCCACCCGCGAACACATCGGAAACCGGCGCGGTCACGGAAAGCGTCCGGCCCGCCGGGTCCCTTGAAAGCAGGGAGCAAGCCATGAATGTACCGCTCCGGCGCTCATGCAGCATGATCAAATCGCACAGCCGCGTCAGATTCCAGCAGTCGCTGAAATCCCTCCCAAGCATGAGCACCTGCCGGATGGCGTCGATCCCCGTCACGTCCAGCGCCTCCTGCCACAAAGGGACGCCGAACACGCGATCTTTCCCGTGCTGGACAAGGTGGTGGAGCCGCTGCCCGTTCACGCCGTCGCCCCAGATCGTGGCACGGAGCGTCCGCAGGGGGCGCTTCGCCAACGGGCGGCGCTGCTCGTCGCCGTTCTCACCCCGCGTCAGCACGGTGTCGAACGCGTAATCGATCTCCAAACCATCCGACCAATCGGGCCAGAACGGAAACAGAAGCACGCGCGACGCCGTGATCGTCAGGCTCCGTTCCCCGATGCCGGTAACGAACGTATACGTCGTATCCTGCTGCGCCGGGCCGGAAGACAACACGGTGAGAAGGCCCTTGAGCGCACCGGTAGGCGGCAGCACCCCCGGACGGAACCCCGAAAGCGTCGTGCCCGCGGACGATGCGCTGTTGACGCCGACGAGCTGCACGGGGGCGAACGTCGCGTTCCAGAGCACCACGTCGAGCGCCTCCATCCCCGAGAGCAGCCCCAGATGGACTTCCGAGGGATACAGATG
>OKRR01001550.1_pt1 | contig 19825 bp, 12 predicted proteins | sample 1601211 | NCBI WGS metagenome assembly OKRR01 (sample SAMEA3541525, study PRJEB24748) | human gut metagenome | biome: human gut; feature: human-associated habitat; material: faeces | place: China | collected 2012
TTTGGCATATTCATGCCAAAACACCTCGCGGGATAGTGGTGTGTGAACAGTAACATCGCAAACAATTGTTATTGTCCTGCTGTCCTCTAATATTATCCCTTAATGCCACCGGTAACACCACCAATTATCTTCTCAGACAGGAAAATATACAGAATAAATGTCGGCAGGAATACAATGATCACTGCTGCAAACATTCCGGCCCAGTCACCTGTATATTTCATGGAGTTGATCATTCCATAAAGTCCGGGTGCAACAGGTTTCAGCTTATCCGAGCTTGCGAAGATCAAGGACAGGAAATACTCGTTCCAAATATTAATAAAGTTAAAGATTGTTACTGTTACGATTCCTGACTGTGCCATGGGAAACATGATTTTCCAGAAAGTACGCATGGGAGGGCATCCGTCGATTGCTGCCGCTTCCTCATAGGTCCTGGAAATATTGCTGAAGAATGTAAGCAGGAAAATGGTCGTATAAGGTACATTAATTCCTACATACAATATGATCAGTACAGTTCTTCCTGCAGCCACATTATTCAGGATTCCCATACCGGAAATAATGCTGAAAAGGGGAAGAACAACCATGATTGCCGGAACACCCATGGCAGATACGAAGCTGGTCTGGATAAATTTGTTTGCAATAAAATCAAATCTGGACAATACATAAGCTGCAGGTGCACACACCAGAATCAGTATTGTGCAGGAAATTACTGAATAAATCAGAGAGTTTCCGAAGAAGCCTGCAACTCCGGCCCCGTTCCATGCTTTTGCATAATTTTCAAAATGTAATCCGGACTCAAACTTCAGGGCTTTTCCCTGGAAGATTTCTGCTGTTGTTGAAAAACTTGCCCCGAATACCCATCCCAGAAGCGCAATGGTAAAGATTACCCAGAGCAGCAGGATGATGTATCCCGGCAGGAGTTTGACTTCTCTTTTCAGATTAAAGGGTCTGCGTGCCTCTTTTTCTTTTGCCATTTCTCATCCCTCCTTAGAATTCCAGATCATCATCTTTAATCACTCTGTTACAGATTGTAAATACAATGACTACGCAGACACTGAGCAGTACACCGATGGCAGCTCCCAGACCTGCATTTCGTTCTGTAACTGTATTACCGCCGCCAAAAATCTGCATATACATATAAACATAAGGGGTAATTGTCTGTGTGTCTGCAGTTACTGTGGAGAAAAGCTGTGACCATACAAAAAAGCCTACACTGCTTACAGACCACATGGTGATGTTTGTCTTAAATACTCCCTTTAACAATGGAAGTGTCATGTAACGGAACTGTGCCGGTTTGGTCGCTCCGTCAATGGTTGCCGCCTCATAATATTCAGGGCTGATACGCTCAATACCACTGAGCCAGATCAGCATATGGTATCCAACCATTCCAAAACAATATGCAAACAACAGTGCCCAGAATTTGTGGTCATTATCCAGGAACTGGATCTTTGCCAGATTGTCCAGATGCAGTGCTGTAAAAAGATCTTTCAACAAGCCATATCTTGGACTGTATACATACTGCAGCCACATAGTAGCAAGTGCTACTGCACTGACAATATTTGGCATATAAATGATTGCGCGGAAAAATTTCTTTCCTCTGATTCCACTGGTAAGAATAACTGCAAATAAAAGAGACAGGCTCATTACCACCAGACCGCCGATCAGCCAGATACGAAACAGGTTAAAAAATGAAGTCTTAAATAAGCTGGTACTCATCAGCTTTGTATAGTTGCCAAATCCTACAAATTTCCATAAATCCATGGAATCTGTAACTCCGTCGATCTTGAAAAAGCTCATGATCACTGTTCTGATGATCGGATACAGAAAGATTCCCAGAAACAACAGAACTGCCGGAGTCAGAAATACAACGATCATCGTTTTATTCTTCTTCAAATAAATACCTCCTCTGTAAGCAATATCATATCTACGGTTTCCAAGTCTAAAAGTCTTATCGCGCAAGCACGAACGACTTTTTGCCTTTGAAACCCGGATATTCAAAAAGACAGATGGCGGCAGCGTAGATACGATGCCACCATCTCTATAAATTCTTTATTTATTTCGCTGCGTCCTGCATAGTGGAAACAAATTCATCTGCTGTAATGGAACCTGCCATTAATTTGATAAAGTTTTCTTTGATAACCGGAGTCATATCTACGTTGGATTCTACACCGCATGCCCATGTGAAACGGTTTGTGCTCTGCTCAATAACAGGTTTTGCACACTCAACCATTGCCGGCCATTCTGTGTTTGTTGTATCAGCCGGGATACCTACAGTTTCATCTGCAAGTTTCTGGTCGTATTCACCTTTTGTAAGGAATGTGATCAGATCAAATGCTTCTTTTGCAAGTTTTGTATCTTTGTTAATACCAAATACCTGTGCACCAAAGTTGTTTGTTTCGATTCCGTTTGCTCCGTCTGTAAGTGCCGGATATGCGAAGCATCCCCAGTGGAAGTCAGGACCTGCCATCTCTTTTACTTCGTTTGGTAACCAGGAGCCATTCAGATACATTGCAGCTGTTCCAAGTGCAAGCTCTGTGTTCTGACCTGCAGGCCATACGTTGGAACCAACCATCTCTGAATAATATCCGTTAGATGCAAGTTCTTCGATATCCTGTGCCATCTGAAGAACTGCAGGATCATCCCATTCACCTTCAGTTACGATCTCTTTTACTTTATCTTCGCCAACCAGTCTTGCAAGATGATATCCGATCACACATGTTGCATAGGCATCATCCATAGTCATTGGTGTGATTCCTGCATCTTTTAATTTCTGGCATACATCTTTGAATTCATCCCATGTCTTCGGTTCTTCTGTGATTCCTGCCTGCTCAAACAGATCTTTGTTATAGAAGAAAGCAAATACGTTTGGCTGATATGGAATTGTTTTTAATGTACCGCCGCCGGCATCACGGCATGCTGCCATCAGACCTGCATTTGCAGTTGCTTCATAGTCATTCTCTTTCGCAAGGTCTTCCAGATCCAGAAGATATTTACCGTACATTCCGTTTACACGGTCGATATCTTCGTCAAAAATATCAATCTGTGTGCCGCCGTCCAGTGCAGGCTGAAGTGCTTCACGGTTTCCGGTACGTCCCTTAAACTGAAGGTCTACCTTAACTCCTGTCTGTTCTGTATAAGCGTCAACTGCTTCCTGAATCACCTGTCCCTGTGGCTCTGTAGCTTCCCACATTGACCAGTAAACTAATGTATCATCTGCTGCCTGAACAGTGAAAGCCGGTGCTACAAGTGAACCAACCATAACCGCACATAATGTTGCACTAAGCATCTTTTTCTTCATACCCATAACCTTTTTTCCTCCTTGGTCAGTTTTGACATTTTGTCTTCTTTTTCTCTCTTTTCGCTCTTTTGTTGAATTTCAACAATTATTTCTTTTGGTAGTTCTTATTTTATCATTTTTGCACAAATAGTATTTGCACAAACGTCCATTTCTTTTGTACAAAAATTCATTTTTAACTGGTTTTTCATCTGTTTTTGTTGTATACTTGTACACAACAACCATATTGCAGTTTTCGGACAGGGCTGAGGGAGGTGGCAGTAATGGCTTTTGAGAGTATGTATCTGGAAGAAGATATTCATATTGACCGGATTTATACAATCCACTATTTTGAATACAAAAGCGATTTTCACTTTGCAGGAGAACGCCATAATTTCTGGGAATTTCAATGTGTAGATAAGGGAAAGGCAGAAATAGAGACAGATAACGGTATCTACCATCTGACAAGCGGACAGCTCATCTTTCACAGACCAAATGAATTTCATAACCTTATTGCCATAGGAAATACCGCACCTAATATTGTGGTAGTTTCTTTTGAATGCGATTCTCCATGTATGAAATTCTTTGAGAAAAAATTGCTGAAACTTTCTGATTCTGAGAGAAATCTCATGGGAATGCTGATTGCCGAGGCACGCCGCTGTATCAAAACCCCTCTGGATGATCCTTATACAGAAAAGATGGAAAAGAAAGAAGATTTTTTGTTTGGTTCTCAGCAGCTTATCCGTATTTACCTTGAGCAGATGCTGATCTACATGATCCGGAGAAATTCTTCTCCTCCCATGACTGTACCTGTCAGCCAATTTGTGAATCTGAAAAATAATTCCGCTGTCTATAAGCGTGTCATTGCTTATATGGAAGACCACATCCGGGAAAATATTACACTCTGCGATCTGTGCCATGACAATATGATCGGACGCTCCCAGCTTCAGAAAATATTTCAGGAACAACATCAGTGCGGCGCCATGGATTTCTTTTCCCGGTTAAAGATCGCCTATGCCAGACAACTGATCCGCGAGAACCAGATGAACTTTACGCAGATTTCAGAATTTCTGGGATACTCTTCCATCCATTACTTTTCCAGACAGTTTAAAAAAATTTCCGGAATGACACCCACAGAATATATCACATCAATAAAGGCGCTCTCAGAACGAGAGCGCCAGTAATACCAGACCAATATTTTCATAATGTTGAACAGCCTTTTTCTTATTTCATATTGCTGAGATTCTCTATAAATTCATCCGATGTTTCTTCTAATCTTGTAAGCTTCAGAAGTTCGCTTTGTATCTGTTCTTTATAATCCGGATCTGCCTCCAGACCTGCAGCCCACATGTACGGCTTTGACATCTCTTTCATATACGGTACTGCATCTGCCAGCACTTCCGGCCATTGTGTATTGTCCGTATCTGCCGGGATGGAATTAACCGCATCTGTCATTTTCATATCTGTTTCCCCGGTACAGATGGAATATGCAAAATCAAAAGCTTCCTGTTTCATCTGCGAATCCTTCGTGACTCCAAATCCCTGTGCTCCCACCATAACACCTTCTGTGCCGTCTGTTCCGGCCTTTACTGCAGGCCATGGAAAAAATCCCCAGGAATCATCAGATTCTGTAGCTTCTGTCACTTCATTCGGAACCCAGGAGCCTTGCAGCACCATGACTGCCTCGCCATCTCCCACTTCATCCTGACCTTCCGGATGCTGTGCCGGTGCACTCTGACTCATATATCCCGCAAAAAACAAAATTCTGATATCATCTGCCGCCTCTTTTGCCTGTGGAATCTGTGACCAGGTACAGTTACGGATCAGCTGCTGCACTTTCTCCTGTCCAAGGTATCTGGCAAGCTGATATCCATACAGAAGATTCACATACTCTTCATCGCAGGTCATGGCACTAAGGCCACTGTCACTGTTTTTAATCTTACGGCATACTCTGATCAGTTTCTCCCAGGTATCCGGGATATCCTGTTCTGTAAGTCCAGCCTCTTCCCATAAATCCTTATTATACCAGACGCCTGTGATATAAGGCTGATACGGCATTGCAAGCAGTTCTCCATTTCCCCAGTTCTTCACCTGCTCCAACAGTACCGGCATAATATGCTTCTCATAATCCACAGTATCTGCCATTCCTTTTAATTCTGCCAGATAATCCCTGTGTTCCTGAGCCATCCTCTGATAATCATCATCAAAAAGGTCAATCTGTTCTCCGGCATCCAGGGCAGGTTCTATCAGAGACCGGATTCCTCTGCCTTTCCACTGAATCTCTACAGAAATACCTGTTGCTTCTTCATAAGCTTCTGCTGCTTCTCTGATCACATCTGCCTGTGGTTCATCTTCTTCCCACATGGACCAGTATACAATACTCTGTTCCGGAATTTCTGTGATTTCATCTGATGCTGATACAGTAACCGCTCCTGTTGCGAACAGCATTGACAAACAGCTCATACCCGCTGCAATGCTTCTCCATTTTTCCATACTGAAAATACCCTCCATTGTACCTGCTTTTACATGGATAACTGTCTGATTTTATTTTCTCCAATAATCACTTGTCTGTCAATCCCCAAAATTTATACATTTCTAACAACCATGTCGGATACTGTCCACTCTCTTTTCAACACCAGACAAAATCATCCGCTTCACTACACCGAATAACTGCTTCACAGGAGCTTTACTTAGTCTGATCAAACAGGATTTCCATCTTCGTTCCCTTACCCGGCTCACTGTCCAGAAGAATCTTTGCATGATGCAAAACTGCGCCATGTTTTACAATAGAAAGCCCCAGGCCTGTACCTCCGGTTTCACGAGAATGGCTCTTGTCCACTCTGTAAAAACGCTCGAAAATTCTCTGCTGTTCGCTTTCCGGAATACCTATTCCGTTATCTTCCACACGAAAATACGGTTTCCCATTGAGTTTTCCCACAAAAACCTTTACATCTCCACCATCCGGGGTATAGCGGATAGCATTATCTGTAATATTGTAGAACATTTCATATAATACATGGCGTACTCCCTGCATCTGTGCAGGTCCGCCTGTATATTCCAGATTAATCTTTTTCTTTGCTGCCCTGTTCTGCAGATTGTTGATCACATCTTCCCCAAGCTCTCCGATGTCAACCTGTTCAAACATAGTTTCTCCGTTCTTCTCATCCAGTCTGGAAAGCTGAATGATATCTGCAACCAGATTTGATAAACGCTCGGACTCATGAAAAATCCTGCCGGAAAAATCCTGCATCTTGTCCGGCGGTACCATTCCATTCATCATAAGCTCCGCATATCCGGAGATTGACATAAGAGGAGTTTTCAATTCATGGGAAACATTTGCCGTAAACTCTTTTCTTGCACTCTCTGCATTCTTAAGATCTTCCAGCTGCTTCTGAATCTGTCTGTTCTGCTGATCCAGACGAAAAAGCAATGGCCTTAATTCTTCGTAGCATACATGCTCCAGAGGATGTTCCAGATCAATCCGGTTGATAGGCTCTATCAGCTTTCTGGTCTGTTTCTGCACAAGAAAAAGTTCAATTACAAGGATCACGCATACCAGTCCGCCAAGCAGAAGAAAGCTGGTTAACATTGTTACCAGAAGACTGTCTGTAGTCCTGGCTACTCGCAGAACCTGATCATCCTTTAATTTTACAGCATAGTAAAACGTCTGTTTTGATAAGGTGTCTGAATAGCGGACCATCTCACCGGATCCCTGCTTCTCAGCTTCAATAAATTCCGGTCTGTTACTGTGATTTTCCATTTCTTCCGGATTCTCAATACTGTCAAACAACACCTGACCATCTTTTCCCAGAAGAGTGATCCTGCTGCTGGTGGCGTCTCCGACCCTGTCTGAGAGAAAAACGTCTCCGTCTTCTTCCAGACCTGTTTTAATATATGCGGCTTCATCTCTGACACCCTGTTTCATATAAATATCATATCTGTTATACATGACAGTTCCTGCTGCCAGGAATGTAAGTATTACGGATAAAATGATAAGTAAACTGGTGTGACTGAATATTTTATGCTTCATTTTTCCACTCCTGTTTTCGTCGGTTTTATCTGTTATGCGCCGATCCTGTATCCTACACCCCGGACCGTTTCGATCAGATTTCCTGCCTCTCCAAGTTTCTGACGCAGGGTTCTCACATGGACATCCACAGTTCTGGTTTCACCGTCAAAGTCATATCCCCATACATGGCAGAGGATCTGATTTCTTGTCATAACAAGTCCTTTATTCTCCAGCAGATACTGAAGAAGTTCAAATTCTTTTCGGGTAAGATCGACCTTTTCTTCCCGGTAATGCACCTCATGACGTCCTACATTCAGATAAAGCTCGTCGTAATGCAGTTCCTTGTCTTCATTCTGACGGGCACTTCGTCTGAGAACTGCTTTTACTCTGGCAACAAATTCCATCATACCGAAAGGCTTGGTAATGTAATCATCCGCTCCGCCTTCCAGACCTTTTACTTTGTCAAATTCCGCTTCTTTTGCAGTAACCATAATTACCGGCACATCCTTTACAGATGGCATACTTTTCAGCTGTTCCAGAATGGTATAGCCATCAGCTCCCGGAAGCATGATATCCAGCAGGATCAGCTCCGGTATCTCTTCTTTCAGCGCTTTCATCAGTTCATTGCCATTGCCAAACCCCCTGGCTTTAAATCCTGTTGTTTCCAGTGTATAAATAAGAAGCTCCCTGATATTCCGCTCATCTTCTACACAATAGATCATTCTGCTTTGCCTCCCCTTTATTTATCACCTGCTTTGTCGTCACAAGTGTATTTCTTTTTTCAGTATACTTATTTTTTTATCCCTGTACAAGTAAATATCCGGCATCTGCTTCATTTCTTTAAAGCAAAAATCCGGCCATTTTCTCTGAAATATCTCTCTCAGATACTTCAGAGTGCCCGGATTTCCTGATCATGCGGATAGCATCATCCGTTACTGTTCACTTCGTTCTCAGTAACGTTGCCAAAATTCATTCCAAATTGCCTGCGGCAATGGAATTTTGTCATCTACCTGTTTATTTTTATGAAAGCTGATATTTGATTCGTGCGTCTTCCAGTTCATGATAAAATGTTTCGTCCGGATGGCTCTTGACGATATTCAGATGACTGTGAGTATCATACAGATCTTCATTCACCTGCGTCACACAGACTCCAATATTGGAACAATGGTCTGCCACACGTTCCAGACAGGTTGTAATGTCCGAAAGGATAAATCCCATCTCTATTGTACATTCACCGTTTCTCAGTCTCTGTACATGACGACGTTTTACTTCTTTGGAAAGTTCATCAATCACTTCTTCCAGTGGTTCAATTTTCTCCGCAAGCTTCATATCCTGTTTGTCAAAAACTTCATATGCCGTATTTACGATATCTTCTACTGCCTGTCCCAGCACTTCCAGATCTTTCTTTGCATTTTCGGAAAACTTCAGTCCTTTTTCATAAAGCTCCTGTGCTGATTCCATAATATTTACAGCATGATCAGAAATACGTTCAAAATCCCCGATACAGTGAAGCATAATGGAAAGGCTGTGACTGTCTGCTTCTGAAATATCTTTGTGGCTCAGCTTCACCAGATAAGTTCCCAGTTCATCTTCATAGCGATCAACCTTGGATTCCATGTTTTCCACACGTTCTACGCCTTCTTCACTGTATTTGTCCACCAGACTCAGCGCTGTAAACAGTGCATTGTGGGATTCTTCTGCCATTTTTCTTGCTGCATTGCGGCTCTGCTCCACTGCAAATGCCGGTTTCTCCAGGAAACGTGGTTCCAGGATCATAAATTCTCTGTCCTCTGCCGAAACAACAACATCCTCTTTTTTGTCCCGGATCGTAAGACAAGCAAGTTTCTCCAGCCCCTTTGCAAAAGGAAGAAGAATGATCGTTGCAGTAACATTAAATACACTGTGGATAACAGCAATTCCTGCCGGTGTTGCAGCCTGATGGAAGAAAGAAAATCCAACAACTGCATTTATAAGATAGAAAACAGTCATAAAGATAACTGTACCGATCAGGTTGAAATACAGATGTACTGCAGCTGCACGTTTTGCATTCTTCTTAGCTCCGATTGCAGAAAGGATCGCAGTAATACAGGTTCCGATGTTCTGTCCCATAATAATCGGGATTGCTGCACTGAACGGTACTGCACCTGTAAGACACAGGGCCTGCAGAATACCTACGGATGCAGAAGAGGACTGGATCACTGCAGTAAGAAGGGCACCTGCTACAACACCTAACAACGGATTTGAGAATTTAAGTAACAGATTTGTAAATTCCGGTACTTCTGCAAGGGGTTTTACAGCAGAACTCATCATATCCATACCGTACATCAGGATTGCAAAACCAATAAAAATTGTTCCGATATCTTTCTTCTTTGAATCATTGATAAACAGAATGAAAATCACACCAATGATCGCAAGCACAGGGGAAAATGATGTTGGTTTAAACATCTGAATGATAAAGTTGTCACTCTGTATTCCTGTCAGGCTTAAGATCCAGGAGGTAATCGTAGTACCGATATTGGCGCCCATGATCACTCCTACTGCCTGTGATAGTTTCATGATCCCTGAATTTACAAAACCTACTACCATAACAGTCGTAGCTGAAGATGACTGGATCACCGCTGTTACTCCTGCTCCCAAAAGCACTGCTTTTATCGGATTTGAAGTAAGATTTTCAAGAATCTTCTCCAGCTTTCCGCCGGAAACCTTCGCAAGACCATCTCCCATTGCATTCATACCATACAAAAATAATGCAAGGCCTCCGATCAATGTTAATATACTGAATAAATCCATGATTATTCTCCTTTTCCCTTTTCATAAGTATACGGTTATTTACTTTCTGCCATCTGCTGGCAGTCTCAGACATGTGCAGGTATATATATGTTTTTTGTGATACATATCCCTGACTTGTTTCTCATCATAACCATACTTTGTAAAATCATCCCCATGAGAATGTTAAATCCATGTAAAATTTCCAGTCATCCTATTCATTCTATGCAAAGTTCCCATAAATCCATCCGCATTGTTAATATAAAAATAAAAAGAACCATTGCAAGAGATATGACACTAACCGGTGTTCATCTCTTACAATAGTTCTTTTATCAATCTGGATTCTGTATTTCGACAGTATTATTATCAGAATCCTCGGATTTCTTCATCTTCGGAACCGGTCTTATCAATAGAACGGATTTCCAGGAAGTAACTGTAGTTATCATTTACCTTTACTTCCACTCTGTCTCCAACCTTATGACCTTTTAATGCCATACCAATGGGAGATTCAATGCTGATGCGGTTTTCCATGGAGTTTCCTCTTATGGAAGTTACCAGTTTATATTTCTCAATCTCATCGTCTTCCTCGAAATATACCTCTACAATATCGTCCATTCCAACTTCATCGTCTTTGGAATCATCAGAAACAATGGTCGCTGTTTTCAGCATATTCTCAAGGTAGCGGATACGGCTTTCATTCTGATTCTTATGCTTCTTAGCCGCATAATACTCAAAATTCTCACTCAGATCCCCCTGGGCTCTGGCTTCCTTTACAGCTTCTATTGCTTCTTTTCGCACAACCAGCTTGCGGTGGTCGATCTCCTGCTGAATTTTCTCAACATCCTTCTGTGTAAGCTTTTCTTTCATTGCCATATCTCCCCTTTATTACTTCTGTTTTCTATTTCTGCTTTATATTGGCTTAACCATAGCAGAAGGGCATCATTTTGTCAAATCGCCAGGCATCTTCCGAAGGAAATCATGTGTCGTATTCTCGATCATTCTGTGGGTAAGTTCTGCCATATGCTTCGTGGATTCCTGATTTTCCGAAGAAAGCCATGCCTTGATCATTCCCACACATCCATTAAGGCAAAATGCATAAACATATTCCACATCACGGTTATCTGCTGCAAATTTCCCGGACAATTGTCTGAGAACAGTTTCCGCAATCATCTTCTCCATCCTGCTCACAAATCCCATATCTCCATTGCTTCCCATCAAAGCAATACAAATATCCTTATTATTATCGAGAATTGTAAAAATATGCTCGATCAGCGGATAAGAACTTCCATATTGTACCAGATTCAGCGGATACTCTTCAATCGCCTGAGCAATCTCATCCATCAGCTCATTTTCAATACTCTCCAGCATCTGATAAATATCACTGTAATGAAGATAAAACGTAGACCTGTTAATATCAACCTCGTCCACCAGTTCCTTAACTGTAATTTCCTTGATACTTTTCTTCTGCATCAGTCGTGCAAGACCTGCCCGAAGCTGTGCTTTGGTTTTTCGTACTCTTCTGTCCACTTTTTCTGCCATTAACATTTCCCCCTGTTCTTTATTTCACATTCTATATCAATTCCATAAAATGCCCAGACATCTCTGTTATGTTATTCCGTCTTCTGCCTTTGCCTGGATAAATGCTTATTGCTTGCACAACCTTCACAATTGGCTTATTTGATTTAGTAAAGTGGACATTCGCAATCCGCTTCGCTACTTGCTCATGAACGCAGTCGCTTCGCGATCTGTCAGTGGGAGCTTTCAACTCCCACTGACAGAAGCATCCCCCCTCACCCGCCGCTTAGTGCTCCGCGCACTTGAAACGGGGGAATGCTTATCTGCGTTCAAATTGTAAATATCACTAATTTTATTCTCATGTTTTTGTATATTTTATCTAAAATGTAGATTCTGTGTAAAAATAGTCATTTTAAGCAAATATGTCTATTAATATACGTCGAATAGCAAATTTAATGGTTGTATCTTATTTTTAGTTTTAGTATAATACCACCCATAGAAAAAATCAACACTTTGTTGATTAATAGTTTCAGCAGCCATTAATCAATTATGTTTTGATTATTCAATTTGCTGTTTATCAGCATCTTACTGTTCCACTCACAGCCTGCCAGCTGCAAACCGAACAGTTTTCACTACAAATCAGGCGGATAAAATCATCCGCTTCGCTACTTGTTCATAACCGAATAACTGCTCTGCAGTTTATCAAAAGGAGCTTGCACTCCTCCTGATACAAGCAATTCCCCACCCACTGCTTATTGCTTTTCGCAATCAAAGCAGGGGACTTACTTGATTCGGTTAAATAAAGAAAGGGATAAGGTATGATCAAAAACGAATGGAAAAATCTACTGCATAATAAGATCATGTTCGTTGTGGTAATTGCTATTATCGCAATCCCGATCATTTACGCAGGACTGTTTCTGAAATCCATGTGGGATCCATACGGAAGTGTTGACCATCTTCCTGTAGCAGTTGTCAATGAAGACAAACCTGTAGACTACGATGGCACCACGCTAAGTGTAGGAAAGGACATGGTAGAAGAATTACGTGAAAATGATTCTATGGCATTTAATTTCGTAGACAGCCGTACAGCTGAGGATGGTCTGGAAAACGGTACTTACTATATGGTGATTACCATTCCGGAAGACTTTTCCGCAAATGCTGCCACACTTATGGACGATGAACCTAAGAAAATGGAGCTGAAATACGAAACCAACCCCGGAACCAACTATATTGCTTCCAAATTAAGTGAAACCGCACTGCTGAAGATCAAAGATGCAGTTGCCACCAAAGTAACAGAAACCTATACACAGACAATTTTTGACCAGATAGCCAAAGTCGGAGACGGTATGCAGGATGCAGCCGATGGTTCCGGTAAGCTCAAGGACGGCATCGAATCTGCTGCCAAAGGAAACCAGACCATCACCCAGAATCTGAAGAAACTCTCTTCCAGCACACTGACTTTCGCAGATGGCGCCGAAACCCTTACAAAAGGTATTCAGGAGTACACAGATGGTGTCTCCCAGGTAAATGAAGGTGCCAGACAGCTTGATGACGGTGTCAGCACACTGACAGCAAAAGTACCAGAACTTACATCCGGAATCGATGCTCTCAACAGCGGTGTTAAAAATTACACAGACGGTGTTGCAAAGCTCAATGAAAACTCTGAGAAATTGAAAAAAGGGGCAAGTGCCCTGGAATCAGGAATTAATTCCCTGAGCGCAGGTGTGACAACACTGGCAGATGGAGCTACTCAGTATATTAACGGTGCAAATTCTCTCGCAGACGGAACTACCGCTTATGTAAAAGGTGCCGGGCAGTTAGCAGCCGGTGCTTCTCAGTTAAGCGGACTGGAAAATCTCGGTCAGGTATCCGGCGGTATTTCCCAGTTAAATGCAGCAGTTTCCAAAGGAAGTAATTCCTCCGCTGCATTAAAAGACGGAACCCAGCAGCTTGAGGATGGTCTGGGACAGCTCTACACACAGTTGTCAGCTTTACAGAACAGTGCATCCGCTGCTTCCGTTGACAAACTTACCACCGGACTGAGCCAGGCAAAAACAGGAATGGAAAATGCCAGTGAAGGGATGACCTCCGCAGCAACCGGAATCTCCAATGCCTCCGATGCGATCAGCCAGGTAAGCAGCCAGATCTCCGATACTCTTGTACCGGGACTTCAGGATGCAGCTTCTCAGGCATCTTCCGCAGCAGAAAGTATTGGTTCTGCACTTGGTGAGTATACTCAGGCTACTTCTTCCGCACTCGAAACAGCCAACAGCGAGATTGCTTCTGCTCAGACCGCCATGCAGGCAATGCAGAATGTCGCAGCAGCTCTGGATAATGCCGCAGCTTCTGCAGATGAAAATGGTATGATCTCCGCTGATTCTATTGCCGGACTTTCTGATGCACTTTACTCTTCTGTTACAGATCTGGAAGGTGTGGATGGTTCTTTCGCAGCACAGTATTCCAGTGAGATCAGCAACGCCGTAAGCAGTATGTCCTCTGAACTTTCTTCCAGGGTTTCTGAACTGAATTCCGCAGCTGAACAGATGAATGCAGTTGCAGGTCAGCTTTCTGACGGTGCTTCCACTTTAAGTAACGGCGCACAGAATATGTCTGCAGGTGCAGATCAGATGAATGCAGGTGCAGGTCAGATCCCGGATGTTTCCGGTAATGCATTCAGCTCTGTGACTGCTGCCGTAAAACAGCTCTATGCAGGTGCTCAGGCAGTAAATGCAGGAACTCAGTCTGTTTCTTCTGCACTGACTACACTGGAAAACAGCACAGCATCTTTCCCACAGGCAGCCGCAGGTGTGAAAGCATTAAATGACGGATTCAAAACTCTGACTTCCAATGACACAACACTTACAGACGGTGCTGCAAGCCTGAAATCAGCAGGTAAGAAACTTACTGCTGCTGTACCTCAGATTTCCTCAGGTGCTTCTCAGTTATCAGAAGGAGCCTCTACACTTAATGATGGAATCAAAGAGTACACGGATGGTGTGTCCACTCTCGCTTCTAACAATGAAGCACTGACAAGTGGAACCGGACAGCTTGCCGATGGTGCCAAAACCCTGGCAAGTGGCGCTGATACCCTCAGTAATGGCACAAAAACTCTGGCAAGTGGAACAGCGAAGCTGGTTGCCAATAATGATTCACTGACCAGCGGTGCCCGGAAACTTGCAGACGGTGCTTCCCAGATTCAGAGTGGTTCCTCTCAGCTCTATGATGGTTCCAAAGAACTTGGAGATGGCATGACAAAATTAAAGGATGGATCCTCTACACTGTCATCCAGCCTCAGTGAAGGTGCAGATCAGGTAAAGAGCACGAAATCCAGTGATACAACTGTCAGCATGTTCGCAACACCGATTGAAGATGAGGAAACCCAGATCACAACTGTCGAAAATAACGGTCATGCAATGGCACCATACATGATGTCTGTCGGTCTCTGGGTCGGTGCACTGGCCTTCTGCCTGATGTATCCTCTGACTACATACAAAGGCAAATTGAAATCAGGATTTGCATGGTGGGCAAGCAAAGCTTCCATTCTTTATCCGGTATCAATCCTCCAGGGACTTTTCCTGATCATTCTGCTTCATGTATTCAATGGATTTACACCTGTAGAAATGACAAAGACAGTATTATTTGCCTGCCTGACAGCAATGGCATTTACATCTATTATGTATTTCTTCAATATTACCTTTGGTAAGGTTGGAAGTTTCCTTATGCTGGTATTCATGGTGATCCAGCTTGCAGGCTCCGCAGGTACTTATCCGGTAGAAATTTCTCCGGAATTTGTATCCAAAATTCACGCTTATGTACCATTTACCTATACAGTAAATGCATTCAGAAGCACAATTGCAGGGGGCAGAAGTATCCGTCAGTCAGTTTATGTACTGATCGGATTGATCGTAGTATTTACTCTGCTTACAATCCTGCAGTTTAATCATATGGCACGTCAGCGTAAGGCAAACAAGGAAACACTTTATGACTGGTTAGAAGAAAAGGGACTGGCTTAAAAGCCAGTCTTTCTTATTTTTCCAATCTTTTCTCTTTCATATATCGTGCCATTTCATCAGAAATATTGTCGATCAGATAATTCTTACTGCTCTGGCGTTTTTCATGCCATTGCTGGCGGATCTGGTTTTCTGTAGCTTTTATTTCGTCACGAAGACCTCTGGCAGACATACGGTGAGCACCCTGTCCCATGATAATGATCTGCTCCAGTCCATCGGATGTTGCTACCGTTACCTGGTTTTCCCTGCCGATCTTATGAACCGTTTTCTCAATGTACTGATCCGCTGTCTCAGCTTCTTTGGTGTAGACTACATGAATGTTATGATAGGTGATCACTTCCTCTGCATGGCCCTCTATCTTGTAAGCATCAAATACAAGAATTAACGTACATTTCTTAAAGCCCTGATAGTTGCTCAGAATATCCATCAGTTTTGTCTGTGCTGCATGGAGGTTTGCATCTGCCAGCTCTTTTAAATCTTCCCAGGCATAGATGATGTTATAGCCATCTACAAGGAGATATTCTTTTTCTTTCTTCTTAGTAGAAGAACTGTTGCGGTAATAGCTGCCGCTGTCAGATTTTGCAGAAAATGTTCTCTTAAACTGTGGTTCTTTGTAACGCTTGACCGGTCCGAATGTGCGCTCAAAAATTGCTTTCAGTTCTTCTTCATCCTCATAGCTTCCTACACCGGCATTCCTGGGTGGACGACAACCTGAATCTGTCTGATTGTTACTGTTCCTGCTTTTCCTCTGTCCTGCACTCCCTGAAACATAAGAAAATCCACTATCAGCTCCTGTTTCTCCATTTCCCGATCCGTATTTTTCTCCATCGGATATACGGCTGCTCAGTTCAGAGTCGTCTACTCCCTCCAGGTGCATATAATCCTCTACTTCATACCATGGCACCACAAATCCGGCTCCATGAGCACAGAATACAGAACCTGTGGGATTGTCCAGGTCACGTTCAGAATCATATCCAGTCTCCTCTACAATCTCATTCTGATTCTGACATGGGGCATAGCCTTTCAACGAACAGAACAATCTCCCCCGCCCTTTCGTATAGGAGGTTACCTGGGTTTGATAATCTCGCATCATTGATACAGGTGCACTGCCTTTCAGAACCATCATATCATCCTCATCTGCTTCCGGCTGCTGGAAGGCTCCATTCATTTTCTGAATGTCAGTCATAGCACGCCCGATCATATCTCCCGGAATCTCAAGTCTGAACTCATAATATGGCTCAAGCAGGACACTCTTTGCTTTCTTTAATCCCTGACGCACAGCCCTGTACGTTGCCTGCCGGAAATCGCCGCCCTCTGTGTGTTTCAGATGGGCGCGTCCTGTGATCAGTGTAATCTGTATATCTGTGATTGGAGAACCGGTCAGTACTCCCGGGTGCTCCCTTTCTTCCAGATGAGTCAGGATCAGACGCTGCCAGTTACGATCCAGCACATCCTCACTGCATGCAGTAAAAAACTGCAGACCGCTTCCCGGTTCTCCTGGTTCCAGAAGCAGGTGTACTTCTGCATAATGACGCAGCGGTTCAAAATGGCCTACACCTTCTACCGGCTCTGCGATTGTTTCTTTATATACGATATTTCCTGTGCCAAACTCTACTGCTACGTGGAAACGCTCCCAGATCAGATGCTTTAATATCTCAATCTGAACCTCACCCATCAGCATGGCATGGATTTCTCCAAGCTGCTCGTTCCATACAATGTGAAGCTCCGGTTCCTCCTCTTCCAGCTCTTTGAGTTTCTTCAGCATCTGGTGAATATCACAGTCCTCGGGAAGCAGAATCCTGTAATTTAATACAGGTTCCAGAACCGGCATCTCAGATTCCCGTTCAATTCCAAATCCCTGTCCCGGATGTGTCTGGGAAAGACCGGTTACTGCACAGATAGTTCCTGCAGGAGCTTCCTTTGCAAGCTCAAATTTCGCACCGGAATAGATACGGATCTGGTCAGCTTTCTCTGTATCTGTGAGAAGCTCCTTTACTTTCAGGGTTCCACCGGTGATTTTCATATAGCTTAAACGATTGCCCTGATCGTCTCTGGCAATTTTGAATACTTTTGCGCCAAACTCAGACGGATATGTCGGTGTCTCGCAGTATTTTTCCAGCCCATGAAGGAATTCTTCTACACCTGTCATTTTCAGAGCAGAGCCAAAGAAACATGGGAAAAGTTTTCGCTCTTTGATTACTTTTTGGATATCTGCTGTTGAAATCTCTTCCGTTTCCAGATATTTTTCAAGCAGTTCCTCATCACAGACAGAAATATCTTCCAGAAACTGAGACTGCAGATCTGATTTTCCCCAGGTGAAATCAACGCAATTATCAGTTAATCGCTTCTTTAATTCTGCCAGAAGTTTCTCTTTATCTGTTCCATCCTGGTCCATTTTATTGATAAACAGAAACGTTGGAATCTGATATCTTGCCAGAAGTCTCCATAAGGTCATAGTATGCCCCTGCACGCCATCTGCACCATTAATCACAAGAATGGCATAATCCAAAACCTGCAGTGTTCTCTCCATCTCTGCCGAGAAATCCACATGTCCCGGCGTATCCAGCAGAGTTATCCCCCTGTTTCCCAGTTCAAACTCCGTCTGCTTGGAAAAAATCGTAATTCCTCGTTCCCGTTCCAGGTTATAGGTGTCCAGATAAGCATCCTTATGATCCACCCGCCCCAGCTTACGAATCTTTCCAGTCAAATATAAAATCCCCTCCGACAACGTAGTCTTACCTGCATCTACGTGGGCAAGGATACCAATGACAAGTTTCTCCATTGTATTTCTAAACTCCTTTTTCTTTATGAGTCAATGTTTCTTCCATAAATAATATTAAAATTAAATTACTCTAACAAAGTATAATCTTAACACAATGATAAAGAGAAATCCATTGTAGTTCTGCTTTTAAATACAAAAAGAGTCTGCAACAGTCATAAATGCAGACTCTTTCTCAATTTTTATCTTATATTAAATTTTTTCTTTCATCCACTCTATGGCAGTTTCTTCACTTTCATGTAGAACCCTATCCATTTTTTATTTACATTTTTCTTTTTCATCCAGCCATTGACGTACAGTTTTTTCCTCTACCTTTATTCCCTGTGCAATCTGTTGTATAGACAATCCCATTTCAACAAGTGAATTTGCTATTTCTTTTTTAGCACTCATCACGCCTGCTTCATACTCCGCTTTCCTAAGTTTTCTTTTTTCTTCTTCTTCGTTATATTCAAATATACTCATAGCAATAACCTCCGCACGATTCTTTTGCAGAAATTCTTTTAAAATTCCCTCCTGAATACTCTCACTTACCGCACATTCTACAGCCGTATTCAGTTCCATTTCTTCAGAATATCTGCGTACTTTCGCAACATACTGAGCATATTCCCTTAATGTCTGGCATTCTTCCATCAGTTTTTTATTATGCCCTACATTTATATTTAATGTAATAACCTTCAGTTCAAGATTTGGCTCTCCTGACATATTCTCATACGATTCTGACAGATAATCTACCCAACGGTCTTCTTTTTTCTCTGTTCCGTTATAGAATACGATAAAATTCGGTGTAGGTATTCTCAGTCTTGTTGATGTATACAGAGATTTCCAATCCACCAGTTTCTGATATTCACTGGAAATGTAGAACAAATCTCTTAAAGGCATGTTCGGGTTATATGTAGACTGATGTTCATACAGAAACAGATTCGTATTTATAATAAACGCCAGATCATTCTTCATTCCCATATAGATTGCATTTTCAAGTGTCACAATCTCTAATTGAGCTGCATCTGTATAGGAAGTTTCATTGATTGCATTATACAGTGACAACAGATTCTTTCTGTCTGAAAACAGCATACGGAATACTGTATCTTTGTACTTACGGTTTGCAGTTGCTGTGTTGCCTTTCAATCGGTTTCTTTTCACAGTAATTTTTTTGTTCTTTCTTTTTGCCATTGGCAATACCTCCTGTTTTCCGCAGGAGTCGAAGAACATATCGTGCTATCCTTATCACTTTTCAGCTCCTGCTTTTCATAATTAACTGGAATTAAAAGCATGGATTTCTGAATTGAGATTAGAATAATCAGACGGCAAAAATGCCTTGAAATATAAGAGAAATATGCTTTGGATTTATCTTAGCATTGCTTACTCTCTTTTTCAAGGCATTTTAGATTCTTTTTTTTTAATTTGCTACAAACTCGTTACTGTTCACTCCGTTCACAGCAACACGCTTCGCGATGCACAGAATTTATGCTAATCGC
>OKRR01001552.1_pt1 | contig 19816 bp, 18 predicted proteins | sample 1601211 | NCBI WGS metagenome assembly OKRR01 (sample SAMEA3541525, study PRJEB24748) | human gut metagenome | biome: human gut; feature: human-associated habitat; material: faeces | place: China | collected 2012
CATGCTTTCGATTTTCTTGCGTTTCAGACGCTTTCATCTCGGCAATTGAATAACCAAGGATTCTCGCTTATTATCCTAAAAGAGGAAGCATTGCAGCAACTACAAACTTCCTCTTCCATAACACATTTTGTAAAAAACTATAACTCTATTGTATCCATAATTGCCTTTAAAGAATCTGCTGAATTCTTAAGCTTTACTGCTTCTTCACCATTCAGATTAATAGGTATATCCGATTCCACACCGTCTGCACCAACAATGACCGGCATGCTTAACGAAACACCTTCAATGCCATAAATACCGTGAATCATATGTGATACTGGAAGAATTGATTTCTCATCTCTCATGATCACTTCACAGATTCTTTTTACAGACATCGCGATTCCATAATAGGTCGCATGCTTTCTGTTTATGATTTCATAAGCACTGTTTTTTACTGCTTCCGCAATTTCTTTTGTGTTTTCCTTATGATTATAATGCCCGCGCATTTCACATATTTCGCTCAATGGTACGCCTGATACATTGGCTGATGACCACGCCACAACCTCACTGTCTCCGTGTTCTCCCACAATAAATGCATGGACACTCCGGCTGTCTACTGCCAGATGTTCACCGAGCTTATATCGCAATCTTGCACTGTCCAAAACAGTTCCGGATCCAATCACTCTGTTTTCCGGAAGTCCCGATAACTTGACTGCTACCTGCGTAAGAATATCTACCGGATTCGCAACTACCAACATAATTCCGGAAAAATTTCTCTTTGCCACCTCTGGAATGATTGATTTAAAGATTGCCACATTTTTATTAACAAGATCCAGTCTTGTCTCTCCAGGTTTCTGGCCTGCACCGGCTGATATAATTACAATTGCTGCGTCAGCCACATCATCATAATCTCCGGCGTAAATTTTCATCGGTCTGGCAAACGGAATTCCATGGCTAATATCCATAGCTTCTCCCTCTGCCTTCCCCTTATCTGCATCAATCAGAACAATTTCCGTAAATAATCCACTTTGCATTAAGGCAAACACCGATGCAGAACCAACAAACCCACAGCCTATCATAACTGCTTTTTTAGAATTAACAGCCTGCATATTTGAAATAATTCTCCTTAATAATTTTCTTCGCGAACTTCAAAATAACTCTGCGGGTGATTACATACCGGGCACACTGCCGGGGCCTTGGTTCCTACTACGATATGTCCGCAGTTACGGCATTCCCATACTTTTACCTCACTTTTTTCAAACACCTGCGCAGTTTCAATATTTTTAAGAAGTGCACGATACCTCTCTTCGTGATGTTTCTCGATTTCTCCTACCGCTCTGAATTTCGCTGCAAGTTCCGGGAAACCTTCTTCCTCCGCTGTTTTTGCAAAACCCTCATACATATCTGTCCATTCGTAATTCTCGCCCTCTGCAGCTGCAGCCAGATTTTCTTTCGTATCACCGATTCCGGCCAGCTCTTTGAACCACATTTTTGCATGTTCCTTTTCATTGTCGGCTGTTTTTAAGAACAACGCAGCCATCTGCTCATAGCCTTCCTTCTTCGCAGCCGATGCAAAATAGGTATATTTATTTCTTGCCTGTGACTCACCAGAAAAAGCTTCCAGTAAATTTTTTTCAGTCTGTGTTCCTGCGTATTTATTTCCTGCCATTTCTTTTTTCGCCTCGCTCTCTACAATTTTCTCAAAATCCGATGCTGGATGCTTACACAAAGGACATACAAAGTCCTCCGGTAATTCATCTCCAATATATTCATAACCGCATATCCTGCATCTCCATATGTTCTGTCCTGCTTCTGTTTTTCCTACTGCCTGCGGTTTCGGCTTGATATGATTCTGATAGTACTCATATGTTACGGAAGGAATATCACTCAAAACTTCCATATCTGTGATCTCACCAATAAACATGGTATGGGAACCCAGGTCTTCCGTTTTTTTCACTGTTACCGAAATATATGCGTTTGTTCCTTCTGTAATATAGTAAATACCATTTAAACCCCGCGCACACTTTTCAAATACCTCAAACTTATTCACATTCCGGCCTGACTGAAAACCAAACTGCTCAAATAATCCAAACTGAGCCTCCTGGCTTAAAACCGACACTGTAAATTTTCCGGTTTTTTGAATCATGTCGTGTGTATAATTGGCTTTGTTAACGCATATGCTTAATTGATTTGGTTCCGACGCTGCCTGAACTGCCGTATTGATAATGCACCCATTGTCTTTCTCTGCGTCTTTCGCCGTCAGAACAAACAATCCATAACTCAGCTTATACATAGCCTTTTTATTCATGTGGTACCTCCATTTAGAAAATCAGTTTTCATTGCCTGAACAATACCCGCTTAACAACGCTCTGGATTTTCTCTCATAAAGATAAACTCCGCTACGGAGCGGTCAAAAGTTTTTATGTGACCAAACAACCAATCAACCACATTCCTATGTACAAGTTCGCTGAACTGATCCGTTGGCCCCTCAGAATCATGAAGATATTCATACAATTCCTGAATTGTTTTCTTGAACTCTTCATGTTTCTCATGATGTTTGCCACGATCCGGATATTCGGCCTTTTCTTGTAATATTTCCTCTTCTTTGAAATGGAAATCAGTATACTCGTCCAGATAATCCAGCATTTTTATCGCATTTACCTTACTTTTTCCGTCCTGACAGGCAAATACAAAGTTCCGGATTCGCTCAATCAGTTCTTTGTGTTGCTCATCAATCATCTTATTCCCGGTTAATAAGTTATCTTCGAAAGTGATATCATAATCGTAAGTCATAGTCTGTCCTCCATTTCTTTTATTTTGAGTTATTTCATTGTTTCTAGCCTTCCACTGGTACAAAAACATCTTTACCAAGTCCGCAAATCGGGCATACCCAATCGTCCGGAATATCCTCAAATGCCGTTCCAGGAGCAATACCGCTATCCGGATCACCTACTACAGGATCATAAATGTATCCACATGGTTCGCATTCAAATTTTTTCATAGCCACTCTTCTCCTTTTCGATATAATTCTCTCTCTATTGTCAACGAGTTTCCACTAGATTTTCCAGCATTTCATTTCTTCCAAATTTTCTCTTTTTTGTATGTCTGTATTATAACCAAATTTTCTCATTATGTCAATAATAGTAATCGTTATTATTTTATGTATTCTGTATACTTTTCTTCTCGGACATACAAAAACCCAGGCATCATCATACAACTGATTTCCGCCTGGGTTCATATTTATTATACAATCAGTCTGGCCATGGTTTGGATAAACAGATTTCTTTCATTTTTCGGAGGGACCAAAATCAAGCCAGGACATTTTTCTTTTGCGGAAACAACAGTCTCTCCAGTCTGTATGTGATATTTCTTCGCTGGAATAGATTTAGCCAGAATGATACCGTGCCTTTTCTCCCGATCGCCGCCTACAGCACTCACCAGCTTTCGCAAATCCTGTTTTCCTCCCAGATGATGAATCCGGTAACAGGCCTCCCACGACAAAAAAGCCGACTTTACATCTACATGAAAAATAATTCGCTTCATATCTGCTCCCTAAAACGAACATTTGTTCTATTTATTCTAAACTTTTCACATGCAGATGTCAAGGCGGGATTTTTTAGTGAAAAAGAATGTGCCTTGGCACATTCTCGCGCCGAGGCGCGGTTGCTTCGGCAACCATCTACCTTTGCGCCGAGTGCGCATCCTCGCGGAGCGTTTTTGTATGATAGGATGCAATTTCCTATCATACAAAAAAACAGCTGACCAATTTGATCAGCTGCTCTTGAATGCTGTTTTAAGAATTTTTCGTTGCACACTCATGATTTTAGCTATTGATTCGGAAGCACTTCCGTTATTGATCTACACCGTTTTTTGCAGAAAGTAATACCGTACAAACGAATATCTTTCCGATCATCGTTTATGAGGAATTCCTGGTAACGGCGATCCTGGATCTGATCAAGAGCTTTCTGGCAGGCAGTTTCCATTTCATCAAAGCTCTTTGTATACTTTAGTTCAATGACAATACCAGCGTCCGGGTCGTCCGTCTCCACAATAATATCTGCAAATCCCTCCCCCGCTTCAACATTTGATTTTACAAGCCAGTCAGCATTTCCTGTCAGGATGCCAACAAGAAGATTATGATAGGAACTTTCTTTTTCTTCCTTTCTTGCTTTTGTGTCAAATACACTGATGGAATGAATTACTCAGTACACGGTTTAAATACTGCTCGATTCCTTCTGTATCCCCTGCTTCAACAGCTTTCCAGAATGCATTCAGGCGCTCCGTATTACTGAAAATTGATTTCTTAAACCATTCGTTTATTTAAAGCCGAAAAACCTCCCGCACTTCCCGGTTCGGAATAACCAGGCGGTAAGCTCCCTCTTCTGTCCTTCCTACCTGCGTAAGATATCCGGTTGTAAAGAGCACACTCCAGAGATTTCTGCATTTTTTGTCATCATAAAAAACACCGCCCTTCTGACATCATTATATCAGAAAAACGGTTCTAACAATAGCAAAACCCCGCAAAAGCGGGGCTTTGTCTACAGTCTTGGGCGAACAATCCATAATGGATTGTTCGCCCCTGCTGCATCTCGTACAGGCTTATTATCGTCTGATATTGAATGCTTTCACACCCGGGAACTGTGCTGCCACTCCCAGCTCTTCCTCAATGCGGAGCAGCTGGTTATACTTCGCAACACGCTCACTTCTGCTCGGTGCGCCAGTCTTGATCTGGCAGGTATTCAAAGCCACTGCCAGGTCTGCGATGGTGGTATCCTCGGTCTCACCGGAACGGTGGGATGCGATTGCGGTATAGCCGGCCTTATGGGCCATCTTGATTGCTTCCAGAGTCTCAGATACGGTGCCGATCTGGTTTAACTTGATCAGGATAGAGTTGCCGCAGCCAAGCTCGATACCCTTTGCAAGACGCTCAGTATTGGTTACAAATAAGTCATCACCAACCAGCTGAACCTTATCACCCAGCTCTTTTGTCATCATCTGCCAGCCTTCCCAGTCTTCCTCATCCAGACCATCCTCGATGGAGTAGATCGGGTACTTCTCGCACAGGCTCTTCCAGTGCTCAACCAGCTCTTTGGAGGTAAACTTCTTGCCACTCTTCGGAAGCAGATACTCGCCCTTCCTGTCGCTCTTCCACTCACTGGAAGCTGCGTCCATAGCCAGAACGAAATCAGTGCCCGGCTTGTAACCAGCCTTCTCCACTGCTTCCAGAATGACCTGGATTGCTTCCTCATCACTGCCAAGATCCGGTGCAAAGCCTCCCTCATCACCTACGGAGGTAGCCAGTCCTCTGGACTTTAACAGAGCTGCCAGAGCATGGAACACCTCGGTACACCAGCGCAGGCCTTCTTTGAAGCTCGGAGCGCCGGCCGGCATGATCATAAACTCCTGTACATCTACGGTGTTCGCTGCATGAGCGCCGCCATTTAAGATGTTCATCATCGGCAGCGGCAGACGGTTTCCGTTTGCTCCGCCCAGAAAGCGGTAGAGAGGCATCTCCATTGCGTTGGCTGCTGCTCTTGCGCTTGCGATGGATACAGCCAGGATTGCGTTGGCGCCCAGGTTGGATTTATCTTTTGTGCCGTCCGCCTGGATCATAGCCTGGTCGATAGCGTAAACATTGGACGGATCCATTCCGCACAGAACATCGGAAATGACGGTATTGATGTTCTCCACTGCCTTGGAAACGCCCTTTCCGCCAAAGCGGCTCTTGTCCTGATCTCTCAGTTCCAGCGCCTCAAACTCACCGGTGGATGCACCGCTCGGTGCGGCACCTCTTCCAACTGTGCCATCGGTCAGATAAACCTCAGCCTCTACGGTTGGATTTCCGCGGGAATCGATAATCTCTCTTCCAATTACTTTCTCAATTTCCAGATACATCATAGTCAAATCCTCCTGCCTGTGCCAATTCGGCACACATTTTCCGGTTATGTGTTAGCATTAGCTAACTGTTTACAGTCTATCATAAGGCCTTTGTTCTGTAAATCAGCCTTATCGATCAGTATTTCTCATTATCCCTGATCTGATTGTTTTTATACAATATTGCAGACCGCTTACATCATGAAAACGTTTGGCAGGTTTTTAAACAGCTGATGAATCGCTGATCCGGGTCTCTCTTATTTTCTTTTGAGCGTCTTCAGATATTCCTTCTGCTCCGGTGTGATCCGGTAGCTTTCCCTTGCTTTCTGGATTGTCTTGTTGTGCGTCCACACATCCAGACGATTCTGTTCCAGATACGGAATTGCCGCGTCCCACTGCTTGGCCAGCGCTGTAGCGAAAAACCAGGCTGTCATCATATTCACATAATACTTTTCTGAACGGACTGCGGCAGGCATCTCCAGATATTCCGGCCGGAAGTCCTCATCCAGAAACCAGCGCATCAGCATGCCCATACCAAACCGGCAGGTGTATGTATGCCCAGACAGAATCCAGAGTCTGATCTTTTGCAGAAGCTCCGTTTTGTGTTTTCCAAATACCTCCGGAGAAAGGCTATCGCACACCGCCCAGTTATCGATATAGGGCAGAAATGCCTCCAGCGCTTCCATGCAGGCATCGTAATCCTTCATTCCGGCAATGAGAAACGCATGAAGGATATTTTCATCGTAATAGGTGTGGGGAAGCTGCTTTAAAAACGCTGCCGCTTCCTCTTCCTTTGAAAATTCCTTTGCCAGCTTTCTTATGGCTGGCATACGAATTCCTATGATCTTCTCTTTTGAAAGTCCCGGAATCAGACTGCGTTGAAACTCCCTGTACTTCTCATCCCGCAGCGCAAACAATCGTTCCTGAATCATATATGCTCCTGTCAGCATTCCGTTTTTTCCGTTTGTCTCCAAACCTAAAACCCCAGATTATCGTTCACCAGAATCACATGGATTCTTCCTGTATGTCTGGAATATCTTGTGATCAAAAACTGACAGCAGATGGTATCCGGAGACTTGCAGTCAAAGCATTTTCCCTTCTCTTTGCATGGAGTTTTTATGTCAAATCGCTGGGCATTGGCCGGCGCTGCCACATTTCTTGCCCGCTTCATGGCTGCATCCAGATCACTGCACACCTTATTCATTCCTGCAATAATAATGACCTTTTTCGGCCCCTGGGCAATGCAGGATACCCGGTTGGAATTTCCATCAATGTTCACCATGATTCCATCATCCGTAATGGCATTGGCACTGCTCAAAAATACATCTGCATCGTAAGCCGCCATCAACCCGGCTCTTGGCTCCAGTTTCGCACGATCTATATAATTGTAATTCCCCTCTTCCAGCGCTTTGATCAGTCCAATCTCATGGGCGCTCATGCAGCCTCCCATGGCAATGCTGCTGCCCTCCGGTATCAGCTCTAACGCCTGCTTCAGCGCCTCCTCCTTGTTTGCCGCATAATAACCGGACATGTTGCGGGACTGTAACCCTTTGATCACTGTCTGCGCCAGGCATTCGTTTCTTTTTACAAGATTCTCATTCATGTGATATTCCTCCATTCTGACCGTAAATATTCAACTCCATGCGGCCAGCCACGCTCCTGTTTTCCAACAAACCGCATTCGTAATTCTATTATAGCGTTGCTTTTTTGAAATCTCAATCAAAAACACAGCAAACTGCCTGCTTCCGATATAACAATAAAAAAAGCCCGGAAATCCTTTGATTTTACAAAGAATTTCTGAGCAGAGACCGAACTGCAGGTTCGATTCACATCACCCTCTCAACCGGAATTTAGATACAAAAATAAGCGGGTGATGGGAATCGAACCCACGTATCCAGCTTGGAAGGCTGGTGTTCTACCATTGAACTACACCCGCGTCTTACGACGAGAATTATAATACCATAGAATTACCAAAAATGCAAACACATTTTTATAGCAATTTTGAAATATAACCGCGTAAAGGTCCGGAAAGCAGTCTTTTTCACTTCCGGACCTTTATTCCGTTTGATTACTGATATTTGATTATTTGTAACTGTTCAGTATCTTCACAGTCACGAGCAAAAATCCATGAAAATTGCCTGCGGCAATGGGATTTTTGCCTGCCATCCTATGTTTTCTTACGGTCAGCGCAGTAAATGCGCAGACCTACTGAATAGTTACGATTATTTCACATTCAGATACCGCTTCACATACTTACCCGTATATGACACCGGGTTCTCTGCCACTTCTTCCGGCGTGCCCTTCGCGATCACGGTACCTCCGCGCTCACCGCCTTCCGGTCCGATATCAATGAGGTAATCGGCAGTCTTGATGACATCCAGATTGTGCTCAATGACAATGACCGTGTTGCCTCCATCAGACAGTCTCCGCAGAATCTCCACCAGCTTGTGAACATCCGCGAAATGCAGACCCGTGGTCGGCTCGTCCAGGATGTAGACCGTCTTTCCGGTTCCACGGCGGCTCAGCTCCGTAGCCAGCTTGATTCGCTGTGCCTCTCCGCCGGAGAGCTGGGTAGAAGGCTGTCCCAGGCGGATGTAGGAAAGTCCCACATCGTTCAGGGTTGCAATCTTCCGGTAGATGGACGGAATATTCTCAAAGAACTTCATGGCCTCTTCCACAGTCATGTTCAACACGTCGTAAATGCTCTTTCCCTTGTATTTGACATCCAGCGTTTCGCGGTTGTAACGCTTGCCGCCGCAGACCTCACACGGCACATAGACATCCGGTAAAAAGTGCATCTCAATTTTGATAATACCGTCACCGCTGCAGGCCTCACAGCGTCCGCCCTTTACGTTAAAGCTGAAACGCCCCTTGTTATAGCCCTTCGCTTTTGCATCCGGCGTGGACGCAAAAAGGTCTCGGATCATATCAAATACTCCGGTATAGGTAGCCGGGTTGGAACGCGGAGTTCGTCCGATCGGTGACTGGTCAATGCTGATGACCTTGTCTAATTGCTCCAGGCCCTCTATCTTCTTAAACTTACCCGGAACCGTGCGGGCACGGTTTAATTTTCTTGCCAGCTCCTTATACAGGATCTCGTTCACCAGGGAGCTCTTTCCGGAACCGGACACACCTGTCACGCAGGTCATAATGCCAAGAGGGAAAGAAACATCTATATTCTTTAAGTTGTTCTCTGCTGCCCCGCGCACTGTGATCCAGCCGGTCGGCTGTCTGCGCTCCTTCGGCACCGGGATCTGGATACGGCCGCTAAGGTACGCGCCAGTGACGGACTTCTCATTCTGCATGATCTCTTCCGCAGTACCGATGGCTACCACTTCTCCACCGTGTTCGCCTGCTCCCGGTCCGATATCCACAATGCAGTCCGCCGCTCGCATGGTATCCTCATCGTGCTCTACCACCAGAACTGTATTGCCCAGGTCACGAAGGTGGGTCAGGGTTGCCAGCAGCTTGTCATTGTCGCGCTGATGCAGACCAATGCTCGGCTCATCCAGAATATATGCCACGCCCACCAGGCCGGAGCCGATCTGGGTTGCCAGGCGGATTCTCTGTGCCTCTCCGCCGGACAAAGTACCAGTAGCCCGGGACAGAGACAGGTATTCCAGGCCTACATTTAACAGAAAGTCCAGTCGCGCCTTGATCTCCTTTAAGATCTGATGACCGATGGATTCCTGCATTGGAGTGAGCTTCAGCTCCTCCAAAAATGCGCGGAAGCGAGTAATGGAGAGCTCCGTTGCCTCATAAATATTGATGCCGCCTACAGTAACTGCCAGGGAACTGGATTTCAGGCGCTGGCCCTTGCAGGCTTTGCACGGCGTAATGCGCATAAAAGTCTCATACTCTGCCTTGGAGGCTTCCGAGAAGGTCTCCTTGTAGCGGCGCTCCACATTGCGGATCAGTCCCTCAAATGCCACCGGATATATGCCTTCCCCGCGCTGGCCTTTATAGTACACCTTCACTTCTTTTCCGTTGGTTCCGTACAGGATCACGTCCTGAATCTCTTTCGGATAGTCCTCAAACGGTGTGTCCAGATCAAAATGATATTCCTTACACAGGGCATCCAGGATCGCGTGGGTAAAGCTGTTTTTGTCCGTGCAGGACTGCCAGCCCATTACCACAATGGCACCCCTGGAAATACTTAAGGAACGGTCTGGAATCATAAGGTTTTCATCAAACTCCATCTTGTAGCCCAGACCAAAGCACTCCGGACAGGCTCCAAACGGATTATTGAAGGAAAAGCTTCGCGGCTCCACCTCTTCAATACTGACGCCGCAATCCGGGCAGGCAAAGCTCATGCTGAAATTCATGGGTTCCCCGTCGATCACATCCACGATCATAAGACCGTCAGAAAGCCCCATGACCGTCTCGATCGAATCCGTCAGGCGCTTTTCAATGCCCTCTTTTACCACCAGGCGGTCTACCACAATTTCAATATTATGCTTGATATTCTTCTCCAGCCTGATCTCTTCGGAAAGCTCATAGAGATTTCCATCAATACGGGCACGGACATAACCGCTCTTGCGCGCCTGCTCCAACAGCTTGACATGCTCACCCTTGCGCCCGCGTACTATCGGCGCCAGCAGCTGGATCCTGGTGCGCTCCGGCAGCTGCAGAATCTGATCCACCATCTGGTCAATGGTCTGCTTTTTGATCTCACGGCCGCATTTCGGACAATGCGGAATGCCAATGCGGGCATAGAGAAGACGCATGTAATCGTAGATTTCCGTAACCGTACCCACAGTCGAACGCGGATTGCGGTTGGTAGATTTCTGGTCAATGGAGATGGCCGGGGAAAGTCCCTCAATGCTCTCCACATCCGGCTTTTCCATCTGGCCAAGGAACTGCCTTGCGTAAGAGGACAGCGACTCCATATAACGCCGCTGCCCTTCTGCATAAATCGTATCAAAGGCCAGGGAGGACTTCCCCGAGCCGCTCAAGCCCGTCAGCACCACCAGCTCGTTTCTGGGAATGTCCAGGGATATATGTTTCAGGTTGTGCTCATTCGCACCACGAATCTTGATATACTGCTTTGCCATGGCTGTAAACCTTTCTTCTGATTCCTCTCTAGTATGTCTCAGATAACCCTGATTATACCACAAAGGCGGAACGGATGCAAACATTTGTTCGCATCTGTCCCGCCGTCCCGCATGTTTTTAAACTTCATCCGATGTCTGTCCGACTTCTGCTTCTGGCTTCTGCGTCTCACTTCCATCTTCCGCTTTTTCCTTCCCGGCCTTCAGAATCTCCATAAATTCCTCGCCGGTAATGGTCTCGCGCTCCAACAGATAAGCAGCAATTTCATTCAGCTTCGCCGCATTATCCTTCAGGATCTGCATAGCCTTGTCGTACTGCTGTCTGACAATGGCAACCACTTCCTCATCCACCAGCCTTGCAGTCTCAGGAGAGCATACCATGGAGGTATCGCCGCCCAGATACTGGTTGTTCACGGTCTCCAGCGCTACCATACCGAACTGGCTGCTCATGCCGTAGCGGGTTACCATGGCCCGCGCCATTTTGGTGGCCTGTTCAATATCATTGGCTGCACCGGTCGTAATGGAATGAAAGATGAATTCCTCTGCGGCACGTCCGCCGGTCAGAGTCGCAATCTTGTTTAAGGCCTCTTCCTTGCTCATCAGGAAGCGCTCGCCCTCTTCCACCTGCATGGTGTAGCCCAGGGCACCGGAGGTACGCGGGATAATGGTGATCTTATGCACCGGGGCACTGTTGCTCTGACATGCTGCCACCAGTGCGTGTCCTACCTCATGATAAGAGACGATGCGCTTCTCGTTGATGGAAACTGCAGCATCCTTTCTCTGGTATCCGGCAATGACAACCTCCACACTCTCTTCCAGATCTGCCTGAGTCACAAATGCGCGGCCCTGACGGACTGCACGCAGTGCGCCTTCATTGATAATATTGGCGAGCTCTGCACCACTGGCACCGGAAGTTGCGCGTCCGATGGCGTCAAAGTCAATATCACTTCCAAGCTTTACATTCTTTGCATGAACCTTCAGGATTGCCACACGACCCTTCAGATCTGGAAGCTCTACCGGGATCCGCCGGTCAAAACGGCCCGGTCGAAGGAGTGCCTTGTCCAGAGACTCCGGACGGTTGGTTGCTGCCAGAATGACAACACCCTTGCGGCCATCAAAGCCGTCCATCTCGGTCAGCAGCTGGTTTAAGGTCTGTTCCCGCTCGTCATTTCCGGAAAAGCCGGAACCGTCACGCTTCTTACCAATGGTGTCGATCTCATCGATGAATACGATACACGGTGCCTTCTCATTCGCCTGCTTGAACAGGTCACGCACCTTGGCTGCGCCCATACCGACGAACATCTCTACAAATTCCGAACCGGAGATGGAAAAGAACGGGACATGTGCCTCACCGGCTACTGCTTTCGCCAGCAGAGTCTTACCGGTTCCGGGAGGGCCTACAAGCAGTGCGCCCTTTGGCAGAACTGCACCGATATCTGCATATTTCTGCGGATTATGAAGGAAATCCACGATTTCCTTTAAAGCTTCCTTTGCCTCTTCCTGACCGGCTACATCTGCAAAGGTCTTTCCGGTCTCAGTCTCCGCATAGATCTTGGCGTTGGACTTTCCGAAGGTCATGGCATTTCCCATGCCGCCCATCCGTTTCGCCATGCTCTTGCTGAGGATCTGGCCGATGACCACAAACATCAGGATTGGCAGCACCCAGTTAAAAATAAAATTCTGCAGCGGAGATGCCTGGGTTGGGATAGATTCTGAGAACGTGATCCCGGCATTTCGCAGGCGGGCTGTCAGATCTTCATCCGGCCATAGGCCGGTCTTGTAAAGCTTGATATCTGCCGTTTTCCAGGATTTTAACGGAAGCTGGCCATTCAGCGCCTGCTGCACATCCTCCGTCCAGAAAGTCAGCTGATTGTCCCCTCTTGTAACACCTGCGATCTGCTTGTTGTCCAGCATATCCAGGAACTGATCGTAGGTTACTTCTGTCACAGACCGTTCTGCCAGGGCCGGCATAACCAGCGCATTCAGCAGAATAGTGATCAGAAGGATGATTCCATAGTAGTAAAGCAGCTTTTTATTAGGCCGCTTCGGTCCGTCTTCTTTCATACCCATACTATATTCTCCTTATGTCTTTTGTTTTGTAACTGTCTGCAATATCCTCCCAGTTACGATGATTTCCAGAATATTTTTATTTCTGTTCTATTTAGTATACAACAAGAGCAGAGGTTTTTAAACCCCCGCTCCTGTTAAAACTTTCTAAACTCTTTGTGTTTCTTCTGTGAACTCAATCTGGAATGGTTGGAACCGCATCCGCCGGAACCGGGCTCACAAATCCTGCTGCCGTGCGCTTTTCGAACTCTTCCCGTGCCTCTTTTAATATCTCCGGCTGGCTGAACAGATCAATGGCTGCAGCCGCCAGCACCTTTCCTGCATGGACTGCTGCCTTATGACCGATCTCGGTGCGGTCACAGGAAACATTCTGCCAGCTGTGCCCCGGGCAGCCGTTCGGCCATGCTGCCACATGGATCTGTGCCGTCGGAGTCAGCCAGCTCACATCGCCTACATCGGTCGAACCTGCCTGAAACGCATTTTTCTGGTACAGCGGCGCCAGGAACGCGTTCATGGAATGGCCGCAGGCCTTCTGCATAGCGGCAACCTGCTCCCGCGCAGTTTCATCATGTTCTGCTGCAACGCCCGGAATCCGGTCATTTCCCATATAGGTTTTGCACAGCGTATCTGCAAAGTCATTCTCCTCATCGGTATAAGACGGCACACCCAGCTCTTCATAGTTACGGTAAAGCACACGCTCTAACGCGAAATTGCTGATGGTATCTGCCACACCGTCAATGAATTTCTTCTCAAACGTGGTCTCCGTCATCAGCGCTGCGCCCTGGGCGATCTTGTCCACCCGCTTCTGCAGCTCCACGGCCTCTGCCACGTGATTGGAGCGCACCATATAAAGGACACTGGCTTTCGCCTGCACTACATTCGGGCTGCAGCCGCCGGCATCCGTAATGGCATAATGGATGCGCGCCTTATCACTCATATGCTCCCGCAGATACTGGACGCCGGTATTCATCAATTCCACCGCATCCAGCGCGCTGCGTCCCATCTCGGGTGCACCTGCCGCATGAGAAGCAATGCCGTGGAACTTGTACTGGGTCTGGATGCAGGCATTTGAGGAACCTGTCGCCACTTCATTGACATCATCCGGATGCCAGGTTAACGCCGCATCCAAATTCTTCCAGACACCATCTCTTGCCATAAAGGCCTTGGCCGCACCGCCCTCTTCTCCAGGGCAGCCATACAGGATCACCGTGCCGGCTGTCTGATTTTGTTCCAGATAAGCCTTCACTCCAAGTGCCGCAGCCATGGCACCGGCTCCCAGGATATTATGACCACAACCGTGGCCGCTTCCGCCTTCCTTAAGCGGCTTCTCCTCGATGCAGCCGGCAGCCTGGGATAAGCCGGAAAGCGCATCATACTCTGCCAGGATGCCTATCACAGGACGGCCGCTTCCATAACTTGCGGAAAATGCCGTTTCTATGCCGCTGATGCCTTTTTCCACGCAGAATCCTTCTTTCTCCAGCACCTCACAGTAAAGAGCCGCCGACTTGAACTCCTGAAGAGATAACTCCGCATACTCCCAGATATGGTCTGCCACATTACAAATCAGTTCTTTTCTGGCTTCAATGGCCGCCAGGGCCTCTTTTTTTTCTTCTGTCACTTGTTTTCTCCTGTCCGTCTCCAAAATAATTTCACTCTCATTACATCTTATCGCAAAAAGGCGCCGGAAAAATCCCGGCACCTCTCATCGTATTCCTTATAAAACTTTCGCAAGAAATTCTTTCAGACGCTCATGCTTCGGATGGTCAAAGATTTCCTCCGGCGTTCCCTCTTCCAGCAGCTTTCCGTCTGCCATGAAGAGCACGCGGTTTCCAACCTCTTTTGCAAATCCCATCTCATGGGTTACAACTACCATAGTCATGCCCTCGTGAGCCAGTTCCTTCATAACATCCAGAACCTCGCCTACCATCTCCGGATCCAGCGCGGAAGTCGGCTCATCAAAGAGCATCACCTCCGGCTCCATTGCCAATGCACGCACAATGGCCACTCGCTGCTTCTGTCCTCCGGAAAGCTGGATCGGATACGCGTCCGCGCGGTCTTTTAAACCCACACGGTCTAATAGCTCCAAAGCTTTCTTCTCCGCATCTGCGCGGCTGACACCTTTTACCTTCATCGGTGCAAGCACCATGTTCTCCAGAATCGTCATGTGCGGGAACAGATTAAAATGCTGGAACACCATGCCCATGCGCTGACGCAGGGCATCGATGTCCAGTTTTACGGTCTTTCCATTTTCATCCCGATATTTCTTCTTGGTGATATCCACACCGCTAAAAATGATGGCACCACCGGTCGGCTCCTCCAGCAGGTTCAGACTGCGCAGGAAAGTAGACTTTCCGGAACCGGATGGTCCGATGACAGCCATCACATCCCCTTTGTTGATGTTGACCGTCACGCCATCCAGGGCTCTGATGGTGCCCATCTTATAATGCTTCTTTAAATCTTTTACCTGAATCATACTATCGTTTGTCGCCACGGCTCATTCTCCTCTCAAAATATGCAATGATCTTGGAAGTCGGGAAGCAGAGGCAGAAATAAATTGCCGTTGCCACCAGCAGAGGCTCCACGATAATAAAGGTTGCACCCTTGACTGCATTTACAGCAGACATGATATCCTGTACACCAATGGTGTACGTGATTGCAGACTCCTTGATGATAACAACAAACTCATTGGCAATCGCCGGGAGAATGTTCTTGAGTGCCTGCGGAAAAATGATATAACGCAGGTTCTGAGTCTGGGACAGGCCCAGGGAACGGGCCGCCTCGGTCTGTCCGCCGTCAATGGACTGGATCCCCGCACGGATGATCTCACACAGATAAGCGCCGGAGTTCATGCCCAGGGCCACAACACCCGGGAAGAAACGACTGAACTTGATAAATCCGAAAATCTGGAAAGACGGAAGCTGGACAATGCCAAACACACCGTAGTAGATGATAAACACCTGCACGATGACCGGCGTGGAACGCAGAATCTCGACATACGCTGTAGCCAGGAAAGACAGCGGATTAAAGCGGCTGATCCAGACTAGCGGACCGCCTTCGCGCATGTGACCGTCTTTATCAAGGCCCAGTGCCCGGAATGGACGGACATTGGACATTCTCATCAGTGCCAGTATCAGCGCGATGCAAAAGCCGATTGCTACCGTAAATACGGATAACAGGACCGTTACAACAATGCCCTGCCTGAACAGCTCAGCATACGGCGCAATTTTGGAGAAATTGCTCCATTGAACAAATTGACTCATCAGGTGCTCCTTTCAGTATTAGTTCTGAACGTTTCCTTCTGCGTCCAGAAGACCCTCGTATTTCTCGCCTGCTGCAAGCTCGCCGGCGTCAGCGATGAACTTCTCAAGGCTGCCATCCTCTTTTGCGGCTGCGATTGCTTCGTTTACGCCTGCTAACAGTGCCTCATTACCCTTGCAAACGCCGATTGCTGAACCCTCAGCATCGTACGGTACGTCCATAACCAGGGTCAGCTCCGGATAGTTTTTCTGATAGCTCTTTGCTACATCAGTCTCAATGTAAGCAGCATCCATCTTGCCGGTCAGCAGTTCAGAAATGATATCGGTAACCTTCGGCAGTCCTACAATGTCGGCTTCCGGGCTGTTCTCGTTTGCCAGATCCATCTGAATGGAACCAACCTGCGCACCTACGGATACATCCGGTTTGTTGATTGCTTCAAAGCTGTTATATTTCTCTGCGTTATCTTTCACGGTTACTATGGACTGTCCTCCCATGTAGTACAGATCAGAGAAATCCATAATGCCCATACGTTTCTCGTCCGGGGAAAGTCCGGCCATGCCCAGGTCAACCGATTTAGTCTGCAGCTCACTGATGACACCATCGAAATCTACGGTTACAACCTCTAACTCAAGGCCAAGATAATCAGCAATGTACTGGGCCAGATCCATGTCAAAGCCTGCCAGCTTCGGAGTGCCGTCCTCACCGATCGCATAGAACTCGTACGGAGCAAAGTCCGGGCTGGTTGCTACGGTCAGCTTTCCAGGAGTAACTGTCTCGATATCAGCTGCTGCCTTTGTCTCCTCTGCGCTGCTCTCTTCTGCTGCTGACTCAGCTGCAGTGGTCTCTGCCTCAGTTGCTGCTGCAGTAGTCTCTGCCGGTTTGCTGCCGCCGCAGGCGGTTACAGAAGCTGCCATACATGCTGCCATAGATAATGCCGCGATTTTCTTCTTCATAATATTCCTCCTCTTTCACATTTATTCATCTTTCAATGAATAATATGCATAAATATAAATATATACTTAAACATTATAACGAATTTCCGAAATTAATCAAGTGCCAGAGCTTGAAAAAAGGAGGAAATCCGCAGATTCCTCCTTTTTTGTGCATTTTTTGTTGCTGTTCACGCGTTGCGCAAGCAAACAGCAACGGATTTTGCCGATGAACAACAACATTTTTCCTCTTCCACTTAAGAAAATGAAGCAAGAATATGATTTGTTACCATCTTCGGGTCATCAATGACAAAGTCCGGATGAAATGCTTCCAGCTCGGCCCGGTCACGGAATCCCCAGGTCACGCCTACGGTGTGGGCCTTTGCATTCAGGCCAGTCTGCATATCCGTATTCGTATCACCAAAGTACAGGCACTCCTCCGGCTTGCATCCAAACTCCTCCAGAATCCGGTTCACACCTGCCGGATCCGGCTTCTTCGGGACATCGTCCTTCTGCCCGGCCACAATATCAAAATATCCTTTTCCAAAGACTGCCTCAATATTCTCTACAGTCCGGGCATGGGGCTTGTTGGAAAGAACTGCAATGCGAATTCCCCGGGCCTTTAATTCCTGAAGCAGCTCAGGAATTCCCTCATAAGGCCGCACATGGTAAAGACAATGCTCCGCAAACAGTCTGGTGTAGGCAGAAAGTGCCTCTTCATAATGAAGGAGTTCCTTATCTCCACTGTACATCAGTGCACGCTTCACCTGCATCCGGTATCCATCTCCCACAAATTGTTTGATGTGTTCCGGATCCACCGGACCATATCCAAACTCCTTCAAAGTCAGATTGGTCGTGTAGGTCAGTGCATCCAGTGTGTTCAATAAAGTCCCATCCAGATCAAAAATACAGCAACGGATCATATGCGTTCCTCCCTTGGTTTTCTAAAGTGCTCTCAGAATCTTTTATCTCTGCTTTGCGAGATGATTTTAGTCAGTTTTGTAAAAAACTTGAGATATTATTTTCAATCAGGCGAAAAATTTCACCCAGATTCCCTGAATGAACAGCCCCATAATCATGATCGGCAATATGTATTTTACATAACCGCGAATCCATGCCGGAACCTTTAATCCGACACCCTCATTCGCCTCATCGCGGTATTTGTCAAAGCCCCATCCGAAATCCCAGGTTGTAAATAACAGATAAACCAGAGACCCCAGCGGAAGCAGAATATTGCTCACCAGGAAATCCTCCAGATCCAGCACAGAACTGCCGGCGCCCAGCGGCTCAAAACCACCGAGTACATTATAGCCCAATGCGCATGGAAGTGACAATAAAATAATCAGGACCACATTGATCCTTGCGGATTTTTTACGATCGATCTCAAACAGCTCCATGTCGCAGGCAATGATGTTCTCGAATACTGCGATAACGGTAGAAAGCGCCGCGCAGGACATAAACAGAAAGAACAGGCTTCCCCAGATACGTCCGCCGATCATGGAAATGAATACGTTCGGCAATGTAATGAAGATCAGGCTTGGTCCGCTGTCCGGATTCACACCAAACGCAAAACACGCCGGAAAAATGATCAGACCTGCAGTAATTGCCACAAACGTATCCAGAATTGCTACGTTTACAGACTCCCCTAACAGAGTGTTATCTTTCTCAAGATAACTTCCGAAAATAGCCATAGCACCGATACCCAGGCTTAAGGTGAAGAAGGACTGGTTCATCGCAGACACAATAACCTGACCGATGCCTACGGACTTCATCTTCTCCAGATCCGGAAGCAGGTAAAATTTCAGGCCTTCCATGCCGCCCTCGAGGAATACACCATGAACTGCCAAAATGAGCATCAGAGATAACAGACCGATCATCATGACCTTAGTGATCCGTTCTACACCTGCCTGCAGGCCCAGAGAGCAGATCAGAATACCAACAATGACAACCACTGCCATCCAGAATACATTAAGGCCCGGGCTGGCCAACATCTCCCCAAACATTCCCTGGACATCTTCCGTATGCAATCCGGAAAATGCACCAGTAGCAAAGCTATAGAAATAGTACAGCATCCATCCTGCTACCGTAGTGTAAAACATCATTAATACATAGTTGCCCAGCAGCGCCACATAGCCATGCAGATGCCACTTGCTGCCCGGCTTTTCCAGCTCCTGGTACGCTTTTACCGGACTCTTACGGCTGGCACGCCCAACCGCAAATTCCATAGAAAGAACCGGTACTCCCATGATAGCCAGAAACAGCAGATAGATTAAAACAAAAATACCACCGCCGTTTGCTCCTACCACATAGGGAAAGCGCCACACATTCCCGATACCAATGGCGCATCCTGCAGACAAGAGCAGGAATCCCAGCCTTGATTGAAAGGTTTCTCGTTGTTTCATATTCTTCTTATTTAACCTCCTTGTATTCCCCCATTTTGTCAAATCAAAACGCTTACTACCTTGCGTTGCCGCAATATTCGCTATTATACACTATCATTTCTCTATCGTCAAATGAGATACAACCTCAGAATATGGTGATTTTTGTTTCGCTAAAGAAAAAAAAAGCGAAAGCCTTCATAACTAAAGGCTTTCGCTTCATTGAGAGCGCGAGACGGGACTCGAACCCGCGACCCCGACCTTGGCAAGGTCGTACTCC
>OKRR01001581.1_pt1 | contig 19517 bp, 10 predicted proteins | sample 1601211 | NCBI WGS metagenome assembly OKRR01 (sample SAMEA3541525, study PRJEB24748) | human gut metagenome | biome: human gut; feature: human-associated habitat; material: faeces | place: China | collected 2012
CAAAAGTAATAGGATATTTTGAAATATGCAATATCTTTGCAAAAAAAATATCGAAGATGGATAAAATAATTGGGTTGGGCAATGCTTTGGTCGATGCGCTGGCAATCATTGAAGATGATAATATTTTGACGGAGATGCAGCTTCCGAAAGGAAGCATGACGCTGATTGATGAAGATAAGTTCTTGAAAATTAGTGAGTATTTCAGCCGGATGAAGACGCACTTGGCTAACGGAGGTTCTGCCGGAAACGCAATTCGGGCAATGGCATGCCTTGGTGCGGGTACGGGATTCATCGGAAAAGTAAGCAATGACTTTTACGGTAACTTTTTCCGGGATAGCCTGCTGGAACGTGGGACAGAGGCGAATTTATTGCTTTCCACTACCCTTCCGTCCGGTGTAGCCTCTACTTTCATTTCTCCTGATGGGGAGCGTACTTTCGGCACTTATTTGGGGGCGGCTTCTACATTGAAGGCGGAAGATCTTTCGCTGGATATGTTCAAAGGATATGCTTACCTATTTATAGAGGGGTATCTGGTGCAAGACCATGATATGATTCTCCGTGCCATTGAGCTGGCTAAAGAGGCCGGCTTACAAGTATGTTTGGACATGGCGAGCTACAATATAGTAGAAGGAGACCTTGAATTTTTCTCTCTGTTGGTCAACAAATATGTGGATATTGTTTTTGCCAATGAGGAAGAGGCAAAGGCCTTTACGGGTAAGGAACCGGAGGAAGCATTGGACATCATTGCCAAAATGTGTAGCATAGCCATTGTAAAGGTGGGTGCCCGTGGTTCTCTGATTCGCAAAGGTACAGAGATGGTGCAGGTACAAGCGGCTCCGGTAGAGAAAGTGGTGGACACTACAGGAGCTGGCGACTATTTTGCGGCAGGTTTCTTGTATGGACTGACGTGTGGCTACTCGCTGGAGAAATGTGGCAAGATAGGCTCCCTTCTCTCCAAAGATGTGATACAAGTGGTGGGTACGGAGCTTCAGGCAGCACAATGGGAAAAAATCAAGGAAGAAATTTTATTAATTAATTAATGTGCTGATGTGCCAATGTGTTAATTGGCTGCGCAATATTTGTTTCGCTATTACGCTGCAGGTTATTAGCACATTGGCACATTGGCATATTAGCACATTATCATAATTATGAGAAGAATTTTAAAGATACGCTGGATGGTTGCCTTGCTGATTGTAGCGGGAGCCGTTTGTTTTTGGGGGTTTAAGAGTGGTGATAGCCGTAGTTTCCAAATAGCAAAGAATCTGGATATATTCAATTCCATTGTGAAAGAGTTGGATATGTTCTACGTGGATACGATTGATCCGAACAAGACTATCCGTGAAGGCATTGATGCCATGCTCTACTCGCTGGACCCCTACACGGAGTATTATCCGGAAGATGACCAAAGCGAATTGGAGCAGATGCTGAAGAATTCCTATGGTGGTATAGGTTCTGTGATTACTTGGAATCCGAAACTGAAACGTTCCATGATATCTGAGCCATACGAGAATATGCCTGCTGCCGATGTAGGCCTGAAAGCCGGAGATATTTTGATGGAAATTGACGGAAAAGACCTTGCCGGAAAGAACAACCAGGAAGTCAGCGAGATGCTTCGCGGACAAGTGGGTACCAGCTTCAAGCTGAAAGTGCAACGTCCCGGTACAGAGAAACCGTTGGATTTCGACATTGTGCGCCGTTCCATCCAATTGCCGTTCATACCTTATTATACGGTGCTGGATAATAATATAGGTTATATCAATCTCAGCACCTTCTCGGGGAATCCTTCCAAGGAGTTCAAGCAGGCTTTTCTGGACTTGAAGAAGCGGGGGATGACTTCGTTGGTGATTGACTTGCGGAACAATGGGGGTGGCTTGCTGGATGAGTCTATAGAGATAGCCAACTTCTTTCTGCCTCGCGGAAAAACACTTGTGACGACAAAGGGTAAGATTAAGCAAGCCAGCAATACCTACAAGACATTGCGTGAACCGTTGGATTTGGAAATTCCTTTGGCTGTTCTGGTCAATGGCGGAACGGCTTCTTCGTCAGAAATCCTTGCGGGCTCTTTGCAGGACCTTGACCGTGCGGTCATTATCGGTAACCGTACTTTCGGTAAGGGATTGGTGCAGACCACCCGTCCGTTACCATACGGTGGTACCATGAAGCTGACGACTTCCAAATATTATATTCCCAGCGGCCGTTGTGTGCAGGCTATCGACTACAAGCACCGGAATGAGGACGGCAGTGTGGGACGTATTCCGGACAGCCTTACTACCGTGTTCCATACGGCTGCCGGACGTGAAGTGCGTGATGGCGGAGGCGTGACTCCGGACATTGCGGTGAAGCAGGAGAAGCTGCCCAACATTCTGTTCTATCTTGTCAATGACAATCTTATTTTCAATTATGCAACGGACTATTGCCTGAAACATCCTACCATCCCTTCAGCAGAGAAGTTTGAAATTACAGATGCCGATTATGCGGACTTCAAGGCGATGGTGAAGAAGGCGGACTTCAAATACGACCAACAGACAGAGAAGATGCTGAAGAACCTGAAGGAGATGGCCGAATTTGAGGGCTATCTGACTGATGCTTCGAAAGAGTTTGAAGCGCTGGAGAAAAAATTGTCGCATAATCTGGACCGTGACCTTGACCATTTCTCCAAGGACATCAAGGGCATGATTGCGGTAGAAATCATCAAGCGTTATTATTTCCAGCGTGGAAGCATTATCCAGCAGTTGAAAGATGATGATGACTTGAAAGAGGCTGTAAAGATACTGACTGCTCCGGCAAAATACAAGGAAATGTTGAGTGCTCCGACAGTGACGTCAATGTCTCTGCAACAAAGAAAGGAGGCAGCCCCGGTTTTTCTGAGTACCGCTACGAGAGCAAATGAGCATGTTTATGATGAAATAGTATAAGGGCATTCTTAAGAGGGTTCTTTTATTTGCTCCTTAATTTATACCGGATAGTCTCTGTATAAGCCTTTTATGCACGGCTATCCGGTTAAGTTGTTTGTAGGGTATTAACTTGTTTTATATTTTTGCAGGTGATAATGAAAATATTGACAAGGTTATGAAACGATTGAATTCTCTGAAAGTATGGCTGTCTGTGGTATTGTTGCTTTGCTTCTCTCTTTCCGGACAAGCCCAGTTCCTGCGCACTTCCTACTTTATGGAAGGAAGTAACCAGCGTATGCAGCTCAATCCGGCCTTGATGCCGGGACGCGGTTATCTGAATATTCCCGTGATAGGTTCGTTGAATGCTACCGTCAACTCCAGTTCCCTGGGGTATAGGGATATTATGGACATTATTGAGAACAGTGATGACAGCGACTATTTCATGAGCAATGACTTTATGAACCGACTGGATGCTACCAATAACTTGAATGTGAATTTGAGTACCGACATTCTGTCTGCCGGGTGGTATAAAGGAAAGAACTTCTGGTCAGTCAATGTGGGGTTGCGTAATGATATCGGTGCCGCCATACCGAAAACCATGTTCCAGTTTATGAATAACATGAGCAGCCGGGAGTTTGGTGACAATATTTCTGACTATTTGGGTATTAACGAAACCATTAATGGACAGAAGCTTGAGATAAATTCCTATGCGGAAGTCGGCCTTGGCTTTGCAAGGAATATCACAGACCGACTGGCTGTAGGTGGTAAGGTGAAGATGCTGCTGGGTATCGGTAACTTAAAGCTGAACATCAACCAGATTCATGTGGAAACTCCTTCTGTCGGCTCTTCAGGAGTGACGAGTAAAGCTTCCATTCAAGTGGATGCAACTTTGGAGAACTCGTCAAAGCTGTTGGAGCTTCCCGAGAATGAGAGTGGCGATTATATCGATGAAATCGATTTTGGCAGTTTCGGTTTTGCCGGATATGGTGGGGCTATTGATTTGGGAGTATCTTACAAGTTACTGGATAAATTGACACTTTCTGCTTCAGTTCTTGATTTGGGCTTTATCAAATGGTCTAAATCGAATACCAGTATAGCGCGAGCCAATGCAGAGCAGACTTATGATCTTCTTGACCCGGCCTCGCAGCAGGAGTTCATGAATATTGTGAACAGCGGCGAGATTCTTAACTATGACATGTTGAAGCTCAAGACGGAGGAGGCTTCTGAGAAGAGCCGTACCCGTGGATTGACTTCTACAATGGTTCTTGGCGCTGAATATGCCTTATTGAATGATTGGCTGGTAGTGGGTGCCTTGTATACCGGTCGTTTTGCCAAACCGAAAACTTTGAATGAGTTGACTTTCTCTGCCTGCATCCGTCCGACGAATGCTTTCAATGTAGCTGCCAGCTATTCCGTACTTCAAGGAGCTGGTAAAACCTTCGGTCTGGCATTGAAGCTGGGTTCCTTCTTTGCAGGAACAGATTATATGTTCTTTGGCAAGAATACGAAGAATGTCAATGCTTACTTGGGGGTTTCTATTCCTTTGGGAAAACAGAAAACGGCTGAAAATTAATAAAGTGAGTTATCAGTTGTCGCGGGTTATCTTTCTATAAAAGAGGATAATCTGCGATTTTGTTTTTACGAAAACGCAAAAAGCTTTATCTTTGCTGGTAAATACCTATAAACAGTACTCATGAGAATTGCAATAACGTTTCTCTTGTTTTTGGTTTTCAGTAGTTTGCTGCAAGCTTCACCCATACCTTTTTCTCCTATAGTGAGGAACTATTTGGTGTCGGATTATAATGCCGGTATTCAGAATTGGGCCATTGCTCAAGACGAAAGAGGAGTGATGTATTTCGGTAATAACAGTGGGCTGTTGGAATTTGATGGAAGTGCTTGGCGGCTGTATGAATTACCGACAAAAGGAATTGTGCGTGCTATATATATCAGTGAAGATGGAAGAATTTATGTAGGCTCTTACGAAGAATTCGGTTATTTTGTCCGTACTCCTTATGACACTCTTGAATATCATTCATTGAAAAATAAGGTGAAAGATTTTGCGTTTCATAATGACGAAATCTGGGATATTGCTTGCGTTCAAGGAGAAATTGTATTTCAATCATTCGGTTCTCTCTTTTTTTATAATGGAAATTCGGTAGAAGGTATTCGAATGAAGAACCTTCCACTGAATTTGTTCCAGGTTGGAAATACTTTTTATTCTCAAAGAATAAACGGTGGACTTTATGTCTTTGCCGGTAGGGAAATGAAAGAACTTATTCCCAGAAAAGCATTTGGAGATAGTGATGTCCTGGCCGGGCTCCCTTATGATGATGCGGTTTTAATGTTTACCCGTAATCAGGGAGGTTTCCTGTATCGAGATGGGAGGGTAGAAAAATGGGAAACTGAATGTGATGATATATTCAAGAAGCATACCATTAATCGTGCGGTGATGACCAAAGATAGTTGCTACGTTGTTGGCACAATATCCGATGGCATATATGCGTTGGATAAAAAGGGAAAGCTGATTTGGAAGGTCAATACGGATAATAAACTACAGAACAATACTGTTTTGAGATTGTATTGTGATGATGACAACAATATATGGACAGCTTTGGATGAAGGTATTGCCTATATACACAACAATTCTTTAATCTATTATTATGAACCTCCATTTCGTAAAATAGGCATGGTATATGATGTTTTGGTAAGGGAAAATGAAGCTTATATTGCTTCTAATCAAGGACTTTATTGGCTTAGGGATGGAAAGACTGAATTAGTTCCGGGTTTGGAAGAACAAGCGTGGTTCGTCGATGAATGGGGAAAACAGATTTTCTGCGGGCACAACAAGGGAACTTTCCTTATATCAGGACTGAAATCAAAGCTGGCATCTGATGTAAAAGGAGGGATGTGTATGGAAAAAATTGAATTGAAGGAACAATCTTTTTTGTTGGAGGGAGCTTATGCGCTTCTGAATTTATATACGGAGACTGCTTCGGGAGAGTATTGCTTTACTCGGTCCTTACGTGGGTTCAGTCACATGATTCGTCATATAGAAGTGGACCATCAAGGGAATATTTGGGCGAAACATTTAAGGAATGGTTTGTATCGCTTTCGGATTGATTCGGATATGAAGCAGGTAAAGGATGTGCGGAAGTATGAGAGTTTGGGAGAAGTGAAAGGTGGGAGTTTTACTTTGTTCAAAATCAATGGTCGGGTAGTTTTTTCTAATGGGGAATATTTCTATACTTACGAAGATATGACTGATTCGATTGTTCCCTATGAAACAATGAATGAACAATTGATGGAATTGAAGGGAATCAAGACTGTGAGTCATGCGAACGGAGATTACTATTGGTTTGTGGGCGACAGGACTGTGTATTTGGTGAAGTGTGCGATAAATACTTTCAATATCGAACTTCGGATTCCATATTCTTTGTTTGACGGTCTGGCTGTGGAAGAACGAGGAAGCGTGGTTTATGACAAGAGAAATAATCATTCCTATCTTTGCTTGAATAATGCTATTGCCCGTATTGAAACAGATAGTTCCTCGTTATATAAATCTCAGACTAGGCGTTCTTTATGGATTTCAGAGATGCAGGTTACTGAGGAATTCAGTGATAAACGGAAAACATTGGTCGTGCAGTCGGGAGTCAAGGTCGAACATGAGTTTAATACAGTGAGTTTTACATTGTGCTATCCGGTTTATAACGATTATACTTATAAAGTAAGATACCGGTTGGAAGGGTATTCTGATCAGTGGATACCCGATGGACGCAATTTGCAGAAAAAGTATGCCCGTCTTCCTTATGGAAGTTATGTTTTTCGGGCGGAGATATATGATACTGGTAGAGTTTTGGCATCGGTAGAGTTTCCCTTTGAGATTTTGTCTCCGTGGTATTTGTCTTATTGGGCTGTGGGAAGCTACATTCTGATAGGGTTGTGCCTGCTGGCCTTGCTGCAATATATTGTTTATCGTTTTGTGAAGAAAAAGAAGGATCGTGTGATTGAGCAGCAGCGTGTAGCCCATCAGGCAGAGCTTGAACGGCAAGAGAAGAAGATTATCGAGTTGGAAAAGGAACAGCTTGAGGCCGATTTGCGTTTTAAAAGCAAAGAATTGTCCAGCGTGGTAATGATGAATATCGCTCATCAGGAGTTTTTGAATTCATTGAAAGAGGAGATACAGAAGCAAAAGTTGTCGGGACAGCATAGTCGTAAGAATTTGGATAAGCTTCTCGCTTTGGTTAACAATAATATAGTGTCTGATGAAGAGAGCTGGATAATGTTTCAAGCTAATTTTGACCGTATACATGAAAATTTCTTCCGGAATCTGAAACTTCAATATACTGATTTGACTTCAGGAGATTTACGCTTTTGTGCATTGCTCCGCTTGAATATGCCGACAAAGGAGATAGCGAAGTTGCTCAACATTTCTACACGTGGGGTTGATGCTGCGAGATACCGGTTACGTAAGAAATTCAATTTGCTTCCGGAAGAAAGTTTGACTGATTTCCTTATAAATTTTAAATGACTGTTTTACAGTAAAATATTAATGGAGGAAGTACTAATATTGTACTTCCTCTTTTGTTTTTTAGTGATGGGTGTACTTTTGTTGTAGTGCGGGATGTGGAGGTTGTCGCATGCTTTTCTTTTATTTGCAGCAAAATAATATTTCTATAAATTAAAAGCATGAAAGACATGAAGCATTTACTTTTCAAGTTACAATCATTTTTAGTCTTGTTGGTGTTTACTGCCGCTAGTGCGTATGCGCAGAAATCTCCGGTCGATATGAATCGTTTCATCGACGATTTAATGAAGAAGATGACCCTGGAAGAGAAAATAGGTCAGTTGAATCTGCCGGTTACCGGTGAGATTACGACCGGTCAGGCTAAAAGTAGTAATGTGGCCAAACGTATTCGTGCCGGTGAAGTGGGCGGGCTTTTCAATCTGAAAGGCGTGGAACGTATCCGCGATGTACAGAAGCAGGCGGTTGAAGAAAGTCGTTTGGGTATTCCTCTCTTATTTGGTATGGATGTTATTCATGGATATGAAACGGTGTTTCCCATTCCTTTGGGATTGTCGTGTACATGGGATATGAAGGCGGTTGAAGAATCGGCACGTATTGCAGCCATTGAGTCCAGCGCCGACGGTATTTGCTGGACATTCAGTCCGATGGTGGATATTTGCCGTGATGCCCGTTGGGGGCGTGTGTCCGAGGGCAACGGTGAAGACCCGTTTCTGGGAGCAGCCATTGCGCAGGCCATGGTACGTGGTTATCAGGGAAAGGATATGAGCCGTAATGATGAAATCATGGCTTGTGTAAAGCATTTTGCCTTGTATGGTGCCGGTGAGGCAGGACGTGACTATAATACAGTAGATATGAGTCATCAGCGCATGTTCAATGAATACATGTTGCCCTATCAGGCGGCGGTTGATGCCGGTGTGGGCAGTGCGATGGCCTCTTTCAATGAGGTCGATGGCATTCCTGCCACTGGAAACAAGTGGTTGATGACGGATATACTGCGTAAGCAGTGGGGATTTGACGGCTTTGTGGTGACAGACTATACTGGAATTGCTGAGATGACCGACCACGGTATGGGCGATACGCAGACTGTTGCCGCCTTGGCACTGAATGCAGGTGTGGATATGGATATGGTGAGCGATGCATTTGTAGGTACGCTCAAGAAGTCATTGACAGAAGGAAAAGTGACAGAAGAAGCAATTAATGCGGCTTGTCGCCGTATTTTGGAAGCTAAGTACAAGTTGGGCTTGTTCGATAATCCTTATAAATACTGTGATGTGAAGCGTGCCAAGAAGCAAATCTTTACCAAAGAGCATCGTGCTGTTGCGCGTAAGATTGCTTCGGAGAGCTTGGTGTTGTTGAAGAACGAGGGTAATGTGCTTCCGCTGGCCAAAAAAGGCACTATTGCTGTGGTAGGTCCGTTGGCAGACAGCCGCAGTAATATGCCGGGTACTTGGAGTGTGGCTGCTGTATTGAAGAATGCAACTTCTTTGGCTGAAGGTTTGAAGGCGGTAGCAGGCGATAAAGCCGAAATATTGACTGCGAAAGGCTGTAATTTGATGAGTGATGCCGAATATGAGAAACGTGCCACTATGTTCGGACGTTCTTTACACCGTGACAATCGTTCGGACAAGGAGTTGCTGGACGAGGCTCTTGCCGTGGCTGCCAAATCGGATGTTATTGTGGCTGCGCTCGGTGAGTCTTCGGAAATGAGTGGAGAGAGCAGTTGCCGCACGAATCTTGAAATGACCGACACCCAACGCATGCTGTTACAAGAATTATTGAAAACAGGAAAACCAGTGGTACTGGTACTGTTTACCGGTCGTCCGCTGGTACTGAACTGGGAGCAGGCAAACGTGCCGGCCATTCTGAATGTATGGTTTGCGGGCAGTGAGGCAGGTTTTGCCATCGGTGATGTACTGTTTGGTGATGTGAATCCGAGTGGGAAGCTGACTACGACTTTCCCGAAGAGCGTGGGACAGATTCCTTTGTTCTACAACCACAAGAACACGGGCCGCCCTCTTGCCGACGGTGCATGGTTCCAGAAATTCCGCAGCAACTATATAGACATAGACAATGAACCGCTTTATCCTTTTGGTTTCGGCTTGAGCTATACCACATTCTCTTATAGCGACGTGTCTTTGGACAAGACTAGCATGACGGATAAGGGCGAACTGACTGCTACCGTGACTGTGACCAATACGGGCAAGAGAGACGGTGCAGAAGTGGTTCAACTTTATATTCGTGACCTTGTGGGAAGTGTAACCCGTCCGGTGAAAGAGTTGAAAGGCTTTGAGAAGATTTTCCTGAAAGCCGGTGAATCTAAAAAAGTATCTTTCAAGATTACTCCCGAATTGCTGAAGTTCTACAACTACAATCTTGATTTTGTATGCGAGTCCGGTGACTTTGAGGTGATGATTGGCAGAAATAGCCAGGACGTAAAGAAAGCAGCGTTCAAGTTACTCTAACTGATTCTCAAGACGGCAATATGCAGCATTCGAGCCACTGCGTTGAGATGGCATTGTTGCTGCATATTGTCTACATCTTCACTGCAAACGTTTTGCAGTATTTGCTTGGTATATAATCTATCGTATAATGGCAATCGGTTATGGAAATCTTATGGTCGGCTTTGAGGCAGTGAAAGGTATGACGTTCTTGAATATGGGATAAAAAACTTCAGAATAGGATAAAAGCCCCCTTTGCTTTTCTATCTTCTTGCTCTATATATATGAATAGTACCTAAATATTTATTGTACTTTTATATTCCTTATAATCTGTCGTTTATGTTATACAGTAGTAGTAATGATGTACCCCTCCGGTGAACTGTGGTACTCTTGTGGTAGCTTGTTTTTTGATATATATCAACTTCTCCGGTATGTTTGCAAAAGAATTTTAAATCAATACAAAATGAAGAAAAATCTACTAATTACATGTGTGATGTTATTGTTTGCCATTACTTCGATGGCACAGAACAAAATTACGATTTCGGGTGTCGTTACGGACAAGACAGGCGAAACTGTTATCGGTGCTTCTGTTCGTGTGAAAGGGCAGGAGAGTAAAGGTAGTATTACTGATATAAATGGTAAATATCAGATTGTTGATGTGGCATCTAATGCTACCTTGATTTTTAGTTATATAGGTATGCGTGAGCAGGAGATTGCCGTAAATGGGCGTTCAACTATCAATGTGAAGATGGAAGAGGACAGCCAGCTCATTGATGAGGTGGTTGTAGTTGGTTATGGTAGTGCCAAGAAACGCGACTTGACCGGTTCTATCGTTACTGTGAAAGCGGACGAGATTGCCTCTAAGCCTTCTACCAATCCACTGGCATCCATACAGGGTAAGGTTGCCGGTGTACAGGTGGTGAATACGGGTCGTGCAGGACAAGACCCTGAAATCCGTGTTCGCGGTACGAACTCCATTAACGGTTTCAAACCCCTTTATGTGGTAGATGGACTGTTCACGGACAATATCAATTATCTGAACACTGCGGATATTGAATCTATGGAAATCTTGAAAGACCCTTCTTCTTTGGCTATTTTCGGTGTGCGTGGTGCCAATGGTGTAATCATCATTACTACTAAAAGGGCAAAAATAGGGAAGACGATGGTCAACATCAACTCTTCAGTGGGTTGGAAGGTTATTTATGACCGTGTAGGTGTGACGAATGCCGAAGAGTTTAAGATGCTGTACAACGAGCAGTTGATATCTCAAGGAAGCGACCCTTATGATTATACTCAATGGACTGGTAATACTGATTGGCAGAATGAGATATTCCAGACAGGTTTTCTGACCAATAACAATGTGAGCATTACGGGTGCAACGGATAAGAGTAAGTTTTATTTGGGTTTGGGTTACGTCATGGAAGAAGGTTCCATTAAAACGGAAAAGCTCAATAAGTTTACCGTAAACTTGAACAGTGAATATAGCGTAACCGATTTCCTGCGTTTTGGTTTCCAGCTTAATGGAGTTCGTGCCAAGTATCCTGATGCAAAGGGTGTGGATGGTGCTTTGAAGGCTGCTCCTATTGCTCCTACTCATGACCTTGAATCGGGACTGATACATACGCTGCCCGACTTCCAGCGTGCACAAGTGTGGAATCCTCTTATTGAAACAGAGCTGCGCGGTGCTCACAACAAGTCTGAAAACTATCGCGTGGCAGGTAATGTGTTCGGAGAGATAGATATTCTGAAGAACCTTACGTTCAAAGCAACTTTCTCTATGGACTATGCTTCCAGTCAGGGACGTTCATATTCTCCGCTGATTTATGTTTATAATCCCGATGTGGAGGGGGGGAAAGAACGGTTGACTGAAAGAGAAAGTGTGAACCAAAGCAAGTCTACCTCTCTTGCTGCACAGTCTGACTATGTGTTGACTTATCTCGGACAGTTTGGCAATCATGGATTGACATTGACTGCCGGTCTTACAACCAATTACAATGAGTCTTCCAGTTTGAGTGGTGGACGCAGCCAGCTTGCGGGCTACGGCATTTTGGTGGGCGACGACCCGGACAGATGGTGGCTCTCTACCATCGACGATGTATCTACGGCAACTAATGGCGGTTCTCAGAGTGACAGATTTACCATGTCTTATTTGTTCAGAGCATTGTATAACTACAAGAATCGTTATTTACTTAATGCTTCTTTCCGTAGGGACGGTTCATCTGTTTTCTATAAGACAGGTAATACTTGGGACAACTTTTACTCTTTCGGTGCCGGTTGGGTAATGACCGAAGAGAAGTTTATGCAGAACCAGAATGTAATTAACTTCTTGAAGTTGAAAGGCTCTTGGGGTGTGTTGGGTAGCCAGAATACTGGTTCCAGTTATCCGGCATATGCCACCATTGTTAGTTCGGGTTCAGCTGTGTTCGGTGACAATATCATTGCGGGTAAAGGCCCCAACAAACTGATTTCACCTACTTTGGGATGGGAACGTAATTATTCATGGGAAGTAGGTTTTGACATGCATATGTTCAATGATCGTTTGCAGCTTTCTCCGGTTTATTATAACAAAACAACAAAAGATATGTTGACTTCCATTCCGGGTATTGCAGGTACTGTTCCCGGATTACAGAATGTGGGTGAGATTCGCAATCGCGGTTTTGAACTTAGTGCTTCTTGGAACGACAAGATTGGGGAAGATTGGAGATATGGATTAGGTGCTAATTTGAGCACTATTGATAACAAGGTGCTTTCACTGGTAAACAAAGACTATAATATTATCAGTGGTCCCTCACGTGTTTCCGAAGGTTATCCGATTGGCTATTTCTATGGTTACAAGGTTGAGGGTGTATATCAGAACGAAGACGACATCCGTTTCTCTCCGATTAACTCGGTTGGCTCGGTAACACCGGGTGACTTGAAATTTGCTGATGTTGACGGTAATGGCAAAATTACTGATAATGACCGTACAATGATAGGTAATCCAACTCCTGATTTTACTTACGGTTTTAATGTTAATTTGGGATGGAAGAATCTGGACCTGACTGTTGACATGATGGGTGTTTATGGAAATGAAATTTACCGTAATTGGGGAAGCAGTAGCTATGCACAACTGAATTATCGCACAGAGCAATTGAATCGTTGGCATGGAGAGGGCACTTCCAATTGGGAGCCCTTGCTCGACCCTTCACACAAAATAAATCAGGAGGCTTCCACGTATTTCATCGAAGATGGCAGTTTCTTCAGAATCCGTAATATCGAATTGGGGTATAACTTTGACAAACGACTGTTGAATCGTATCAAGGTACAGTCACTGCGTCTTTATACCAATGTGCAGAATCCCAAGACCTGGAGCCGTAATGGAGGATATACTCCGGAAGTGGGCGGAAGTGCTATTTCGTTTGGTATTGATGGTGGAGGCTATCCTATGCCTACAGTTTATACGATTGGTTTTAATTTGACTTTCTAAAATTATATAGAGACAGACTATGAAGAAGATATTTTATTATATAGCATTTTTAGCAGTAAGCTTTGCACTAACTTCGTGTGAGGATATGTTTGATAGAAAACCGCTTGGACAACAGACAGAGGATGATTTGACTGGTGGTACTTATGAAACACAGGTTTTTAATATGTATGCCAAGTTGCGCGGTTTTCATTTGACAAGCGGCAATACTGCATTGGCAATCCACGGTATGCGTTCTGAGGACGCAGAGAAAGGAAGTACATTGTCCGATGGAGCTGCTACCGGCAAGATGTTCGATGACTTTGAATATTTGGCAAGTAATGGGATGATTAAGAGTTATTGGAATGATAACTATTCATTGATACATAAGGTAAATGATTTGCTTGATGAGATGAGCCAAAATCCGTCATTGACAGAAGGTGACCTCGTCAATAAGGGGGAAGCTTTGTTTGTACGTGCTTTCTGTTATTTCAACCTTGTACGCGCTTTTGGTGAAGTGCCTTTGATTGACTTTAAAGTTTATGATGCAGCTGAGGCAAATGTTCCAAAGTCTTCTGTGGCAAAGATATATGAATTAATAGATTCTGACCTTACGGAAGCCGAAAACAGTCTGCCCAGAACGTGGGAGCAACTTTATGTAGGTCGTCTCACTTGGGGAGCTGCTCGTTCTCTTCATGCACGCACATACATGATGCGTAATGACTGGGGGAATATGAAGGCTGCCGCTGAAGAAGTGATTAACTCCGGTTTATATAATCTGAAAACACCTTATGAAGACATATTCCGAGAAAAAGGTGAAAACTGTAGTGAATCTGTTTTTGAATTGCAATGTACGGCAACAGAATCACAACCAGGTTCTAATGACATAGGAAGCCAGTTTGCTTCCGTTCAGGGTGTACGTGGCGCAGGCGAGTGGAATCTCGGTTGGGGGCAACACACCGCTACTCAAGAATTGGCAGATGCTTTTGAAGAGGGAGATCCGAGAAAAGACGAAACTTTGCTTTATTTTATACGCAACGGCAAGGACGATCCAGAGTCCATACCTGCTAACAAGCCTTATGGTGAGAAACCTATTTCGAATGCTGATGTTATAGCTAAATACTTTAACAAGAAGGCATATACGGACCCGGCGATGCGTTTGAAATTCACAAAGGGAGGATATTGGGTAAATATTCGTCTGATACGTTATGCTGATGTGGTATTAATGGCTTCCGAAGCTGCTTGTGAATTGGGTGATTTATCTTCTGCCCGTAACTATTTGGAGATGGTGCGCGCTCGTGCTCGTGGCAATAATATCGGAATTCTACCGGAAGTGACGACCAACAACCAGAATGAACTGCGTGAGGCCATTCGTCATGAAAGACGTGTTGAGTTAGGTATGGAGTTCGACCGTTTCTACGACTTGGTTCGTTGGGGTATTGCTAAAGAGGTACTTCATGCGGTAGGCAAGACCGGTTATCAAGACAGACATGCTTTGTTGCCCATTCCGCAAGACGAAATTGACAAGTCGAATGGTGTATTGGTTCAAAATCCCAATTATTAATCTATAAATGTACTAACTACTTATGAAAAAATATATAGTATCTGTGGCTTCTTGCCTGTTTGCATTGTGTATGCAGTCTTGTTTTCAGGATATGGATCATCCTGCTTTCGACTACCCTGAGAGTACAGGTGAAGTACCTACTACCCCTTTGAAGATGTATCTTCCTTTTGATGAAGAGGACATTCGGGATAAAGGTGAATGGGGATTTTTGGTAGCAGATAACGGTAATGCCAAGTTTGCGGAAGACGGAATCGCTGGCATGGCCTATCAAGGTGCTGAGAATGCTTACATTTTGGCCAAGACTCCTTCTATATTGGAAAATAACATGCCCACTATCGGTGATTTGACTGTAGCTTTCTGGATGAGAACCACTAAGAATACTTCTGCGCAAGGTTTGTTCTCTATCCCTAACTCTATTAAATTCTGGGGCAACTTCGACATCTTCTTGGAGAATAATAATAGCGAGACTCAGGCATTTTTCAAGGTTCATATCTTCAATCAGACAGCAAAAGAGAATGATGAAAGATGGGTTGAGGCAAAAATAGATGATATTTTTGGTAGCGAATGGGTGCATCTGGCTTTTGTGTATGATGGCAATACTTCTACCATTACTGTTTATCGTAATGGTGAGGGTGTCTTTACCAAAGAATTGCCAGATTGTGGGAAATTGAAGTTTAATAATGTAGGCGCTTCTTTGGCTGTTGGTGCATTTCAGTTCAGCACTACTCCGAGTCTTACTTCGGGTGCAGGAGCACAAACCTGGGCAAAGAACTTTCCCGGTCAGCTTGATCAGTTCCGCTTATATGACAAGGTGTTGACGGCAACCGAAATTCAGAGTATTTACTCTGGAAAAGAATGAAGCTACACTTTAATCTGATGATAGGATGAAAGTATTATATTTCATAGTATGTCTTTTGTTGGTTGCGTGCAGTGGTGATAATCAACCTGAAGTGAATCAGCCTTTCGAGTTGAAGAATATCATTGTGGGTGACCAACAAAACCAACAGACATTTGAGAATGTTGCTCCCAATGTAGCCATTGTTTTGGAGTTCTCGGATGCTGTAGATGAGGCTTCAGCCCGTAACAATATTGCTTTGAAACATGAGGAGCTTCCTGTAAGCTGCGATTATGAGTTCCTGCAAGAGAAAAAAGTATCGGTGACTCCTAAGGGAGGCTTTAAAGTCTTGTCATCGTATAAATTGATTGTCAATCCGGGGGTGAAATCCACTTCCGGGACACTGCTTTCCAATGGCAAGGTTTGTATGATTAAGACAGGAATGGATGATACAGACAAGTTTGAGCGTATCCCTGATGAGGACTTGTTGACATTGGTACAGAAGCAGACCTTTAAGTACTTCTGGGACTTTGGGCATGAATATTCCGGAATGGCGCGCGAACGTACTACTTCGGGCGATGTCGTTACTACCGGTGGTACCGGCTTTGGCGTGATGGCCATGCTGGTAGCTGCTGAACGGGGCTTTATTACCCGTCAGCAAGCTGTTGAACGAGTGCAGAAGATAGTTACTTTTCTTGATAAGGAATGTACGGCTTATCATGGTGCTTATGCACATTGGATAAATGGCGCAACGGGAGCAACCAAACCTTTCAGTGAGAAAGACAACGGTGCCGATTTGGTTGAGACATCCTTGTTATTTCAAGGTTTGCTTGCCGCTCGAGCCTATTTCAAGGAAAATACGGAAGTAGAAAGCAGGTTGCGTGCCGACATAACCCGTCTTTGGGAAGCTATTGACTGGACTTGGTTCCGGAAAAATGGTGAAGATGTACTATATTGGCATTGGAGTCCCGATTACGGTTTTGAGAAGAACCTGGCAATAAGAGGATGGAATGAGTGTCTGATTACTTATATACTTGCTGCTTCGTCTCCAACACATGCTATCGATAAAGTTGTATATGAAGCGGGCTGGGCTAAAAATGGAGGAATCAGGAATGGAAAATCTTATTATGGCATCACTCTTCCTTTAGGTTCGGATAAAGGGGGACCGCTGTTCTTATCTCAATATTCTTTTCTAGGCATTAACCCACAAGGACTGGAAGACCAATATGCCGATTACTGGATGCAAAATCGCAATCATACGTTGATTAATTACAATTATTGTAAGGAAAATCCTAAAGGATATACGGGTTATAGCGCTTCTTGTTGGGGGTTGACGGCAAGTGACGGCGATACGGGATATTCAGCTCATTCACCTACTAATGATAAAGGGGTCATTGCTCCAACAGCTGCTTTGTCTGCATTTCCTTATACTCCGGAGGAGTCAATGGAAGCGCTGCATTTCTTCTATTATAAGATAGGAGACAAACTTTGGAAAGATTATGGTTTTATAGATGCCTTTAATTTGACGGCAGATTGGTACGATACTCAGTACATAGCCATTGACCAAGGGCCGATAATCTGTATGATAGAGAATTATAGAACAAGTCTCCTTTGGAATTTATTTATGTCTATACCGGAAATCCAACAAGGACTGAAGAAGCTTGGCTTTCAGAGTCCGTGCTTAAACTAAAAGAATGATTATGATGAGAATATTAATATATTTGATACTTTTGCTATACCCTTTTAATTTGATTTCGGGACAGAAAAAGCAGAAGCGGCTTTCTGACGACGAACTTATGACCCTCGTTCAGAAGCAAACTTTCCGTTACTTTTGGGATTTTGCCCATCCTGAATCCGGATTGGCGCATGAACGGAGTAACGGTGGTGCCGAGACAGCTACCATTGGTGGGTCGGGATTCGGAGTGATGGCTATCATTGTCGGCATAGAACGCGGGTTTATCACCCGTGAACAAGGTGCTGAACGTATACTGAAGATTGTTCGTTTCTTGAGCGACAAGAATACCGACAGTTATCACGGCATGTGGGCACATTGGATGAACGGTAAAACCGGTAAGACCATTCCTTTCAGCCGTAAGGATGATGGAGCCGATATTGTAGAATCCGCTTTCATGTTCGAAGGTTTGTTGGCTGCCCATCAGTATTTTATAAAGGATAATCCGACGGAAAACCGTATCCGGGGAATGATTAATAATCTGTGGCGCCAAGCAGAGTGGAATTTTTTCACTCAGGGGCAAGATGTGATGTATTGGCATTGGTCACCCTATAACGGGTGGGCGATGAACCATCAGATTAAAGGTCATAACGAGTGCCACATTATTTATATTTTAGGTGCGTCTTCTCCTACTTATCCGATTGCCGAGAGTGTTTATCATAAAGGCTGGGTCAATGCGAATACTTTTCTGAATGGTCGGGAGTATTATGGCATCAGGCTTCCTCTCGGAAACGATAACGGTAAGGGCGGTCCTTTGTTCTTTACTCATTACTCTTACATGGGGCTTGATCCGCATGGCTTGAAGGACCGCTATGCTGACTACGAGGAACAAATGAAGGCCCATACCTTGATTAACCGTGCCTATTGTATCGACAATCCGAAGGGATATAAGGGTTACGGTGAGAAATGCTGGGGATTGACAGCCAGTGACGGTGATAAAGGCTATTCGGCCCATAGCCCCGGAAATGATCGCGGCGTGATTACGCCTACTGCGGCCCTTTCATCCATCCCTTATACACCGGAATATTCTTTGGAGGCCATGCGCTATTTCTATGAAGAACTGGGTGACCGTCTTTGGGGTGAATATGGGTTCAAAGATGCATTTAATCTGACTGAGGATTGGTTTGCGCCTTCGTATCTTGCCATTGACCAGGGACCGATTATTGTGATGATAGAGAACTATCGCACCGGTTTAATTTGGAAGCTTTTCATGAGTCATCCCGATGTACAGAAGGGATTGAAGAGATTAGGCTTTACGTCTCCTTATTTGAATAAGGCTGATTAGGTTTGGCAGGATTTGATTTTGGTAAATTTTATATAGATTAAAAAGGATTATAACCATGAAAAACGTGCTTTTCAATAGTGTATTGGTTGCTTTCGTATTGCTTGTCGCCTCGTGCGGCAAGCAACCGGAAGCTAAGGTGGAGGTGATGTCGTTTAATATCCGTCTGGATCATGTAGCGGACAGTATGAATAACTGGAAATACCGTAAGGATAATGCAGCACAGATGATTGCTTATTATGCTCCGGACATTGTGGGCATGCAGGAGGTGGTAAAGAATCAACTCAATGACTTGAAGGAGCGTCTTCCTCAATATACTGCCCTTGGCGTAGGTCGTGCAGATGGAAAAGAGAAAGGCGAATATTGCTCCCTTTTTTATAAGACAGAGCGTTTTGAGCTTTTAAAGAACGGAGATTTCGGACTGAGTGAGACTCCCGATTCCATCGGAAAGAAAGGCTGGGATGCGGCATGCGAGCGTATCGTGACTTGGGCTGTGTTGAAAGACAAGGTGAGTGGCAGGAAAGTAGCTGCTTTCAACACCCACTTTGACCATGTAGGTGAGGTGGCACGTCGAGAAAGCGCTAAGTTAATACTCGAGAAGATAAAGCAAATAGCGAGAGAGCTTCCGGTAATTATCACTGGAGACTTTAATGGAACGGTAGACTCCGAGCCGGTCACTATATTGACGGAAGGTGGAATGAGGAACGCTTGTTCCACGGCAAAGGTCGTTTACGGACCGACATGGAGCTTTCATGACTTCGGACGTATTCCGGTGGAGAAGCGCAGGCTGATAGATTTTATATTC
>OKRR01001586.1_pt1 | contig 19467 bp, 12 predicted proteins | sample 1601211 | NCBI WGS metagenome assembly OKRR01 (sample SAMEA3541525, study PRJEB24748) | human gut metagenome | biome: human gut; feature: human-associated habitat; material: faeces | place: China | collected 2012
GCTCAAATGATTTTGCACACTCTGACATCATGCTGGTCAGCAGTAATTTGCAGAGAGTGTCAAACTCCTGATCATTTTCTTTTTCCATGTATACAAGCGGATTATAGCAGTTTTTCTTCTGATCTGTGTCATAATCTTCATAGGCGTCCATAAGATAAATGAACTTGCCCATATAAAATCCCAATGTCCGCATCTCTTCCTGCCACTCATCTTCTCTCCAGCACATGATCTCACCGAGCATCTCACCGGTAAGACCTGCCACCAGATCCAGATTCGTCTCTTTATTCTTCTCCACTTCCGCCGTCTTTTGCATGAATTCTTCCAAAGCCTTCACCTGCCTTGGATATTTTGACACGATACGAGTATAATCCTTATCCAGTATTTTTACAAACGCTTTTTTTGTGTAAGACTTCTCATCTTTCCAGTCATCCAGAAGATTCTGATATGCCAGAATCAGATTCATGTCTGCTGCATATTCGGTCGCTTCATTGATATATGCCGTCCGTTTCTTCGTCGGATGCAGCGGGCAGGTAAACTCTGTCTCTGTGTTCTCAAGTTCATACAGCCCTGTCAGCAGCACGATCAGAAAGGTCAGATCATAGCTTAATAACATCTGCCCCTTCGTTCCGCAGTTTGTCTTTAGCTTCTGACAGAGTCCACAGTAATATGCCTGATAGATTTTTCTATTTTCTTCTGATAATTCTTTTTGATTGATATTGATATAACCAAACAATGGAAAAATCTCCTTTTATTTTCAACTTTTTTTCACGAACTCTGTCCTGCATTTCGGACAGGTAATGCATATCTTTCCTCTGCCCTTTGGCACTCTTACCTTCTGCTTGCACTGCGGGCATTTGTAAAACCTGTAGATTTTTCTCTGTGCCAGATGTTTTTTGAACCGGTCCCACTTCACAGCCATCTGGTATCTGTAGTTGAGATATTTCTGATTTTCTGCATATCTTGCGGAAATATTCTTTGAGAACATTCTCCATGTGGAATAGATCATCAGTGCGATCGCCAGCCAGTAAAAAATACCAAGACGGCTGAACATCGACAAAAAAAGCAATACCAGTGCAGCAATGCTCTGTGCCTTTGCCAGTTCGTCCGCCCCATATCTTCCAATCATAAAACGCTGTATTTTCTCTCTCATTGTTCCGACCTCCTATCCAGGTGATTTTATGTTACGCTCTGAAAGAAGTCCAGTCAACACATCTATTGTCTTTTTAGAAACATTTTAGATTTCCATAATATTTTTTCTGCAATCATGGAAAAGGTTTTCTTAGCCTTTTCCCATAAAGCAAAAAAAGATGTCACCAGACACCTTTTCTATCTAAAATAAGCAGGACGATAAGCCGGGTTATGTCCGTCTGCTGACGCAGACACGAATGATCATCTTTCTAGAATGACTGTTACCAGCCATTTCAAGCGACCTACCTAAAGCTGGCGGGCCACGTCAACGCTTTTGTTCGGTCTTGCTTCGAATGGGGTTTACATATGCCCCTCCTGTTACCAGGAAGGCGGTAGTCTCTTACACTGCCCTTCCACCCTTACCAGATTTTAACAGAGTTAAAATCCGAAGCTGCTTACGCAGCTTCCGCAGAACTTGTCATGTGACAAGTTCTGTGGCGGTATATTTCTGTTGCACTTTCCTTGGAGTCGCCTCCACCGGACGTTATCCGGCATTCTGCCCTATGAAGCCCGGACTTTCCTCACCTGCAGCCTTTCGGCATTTGCAGCCGCGATCATTTGTCCTACTTATTTTAAAGCTGAAAGAACGCCGCAAAAACTTTGCGACGCCCCTTAATATACACTATTCCTTTAATTTTCGCAAGAAAATTTTTTTCGCAAAAATTTTCATTGCTTTTATACATTAAAGCAGCTCCCGCCGATAAATTCACGCAGAATGGAATTCTGGTTGATTCCATCGCTCGGCATTGGAAGGAAATAGTCCAGGAATTTCAGCAGACGCTTTGCCTCTAAATATTCCGGGCAGTCCTTATCAATCGCAAAAAGCAATGGCTCTGCGTATATTTTGAGGATTGCCAGCTCATATATGAGTGCGGAATTAAACATGACATCCGCGCCTTCCTGAAATGGGAAAATGTATTTTTCCTCGCCTCTGCGCACAGAATCCCACATTGCGATCGTCTCCTTTGCAGAAGTTCCGCGTGTCCGTGCATCGCGGACAATTCTCCGGATCAGTCTGCCGTCCGTTGTCGGCAGGCAGTTATGCTCGTCGATGTTTAACTGTGTCAGGGCGCTGATGTATATTTTGAATTTGCTCTCAATTGGCAGTGAATAAGATAACTTGTCATTTAATCCATGGATTCCCTCAATAACCAAAACATCATCTTTTCCAAGTGTCATAAGCTTATCTTTATACTCTCTCTTTCCTGTTTTAAAATTAAAAATAGGAAGGTTTACTGTTTTTCCTGACAGCAGTTCGTTCATATCGTGATTGAACAATTCCACATCCAAAGCGTCCAGACATTCGAGATCCAGTTCCCCGTTCTCATCTCTCGGACAGGTATCCCGGTTTCTGTAATAATCATCCAGCGGAAACGGATGCGGATTCAGTCCTTTTGCTGCAAGCTGGATCGACAGTCTGTGGGAAAAAGTTGTTTTTCCGGAAGAAGAAGGTCCTGCAATCATAATGAACTTCCGGTCTTTTGCTGACACGATCTGCTCTGCAAGTCTGCCAATGCGCTCCTCAAACAACGCCTCCTGTGTCAGAATTAACTGCTGGGTTTTTCCGGCTGCGATCGCATCATTTAATGCTCCGATCGTATCGATCTCCAGCATTTTTCCCCAGTCTCTGGAAGTTTTTAAGGTACGGAACAGCTTTTCCGCCGGAACAAAAGGTGCAACCTCTTTTGTGTTCTTATCCGGGAATAAAAGCATGAATCCTTCCGCATAGGAAATAACATCATAATAGCGCAGATATCCGGTTGACGGCACCATAAAGCCATAAAAATAATCCATGTAATGATCCAGTTCATAAATATTGACTCTGGAACTTCTGCGGTAACGGAACAGCTTCTCCTTGTCTGTCATGCCAAGGTCATGAAACAGTGCCACTGCATCATCCGTATTGATACTCTCCTTGTGGATTTCAATATCAGAAACCACCATTTGATACATCTCATTTTTTAATTTCTGGATTTTTTCATCCGATACCTCAACAAGCTTCTCTGTGTTTTCTTCCCTTTTTACAAGTTCACAGTAATACCCCTGTCCAATCGAATATTTTACCCGGACTGATACCTGTTCTTTTCCCCAGAGATTGTGCACTGCCTTCTGCATTAAAAGTGTCACACTTCTGCGGTATGCTTTCTTGCCTGTCTTATCCGCAGTCGTAAGAAATTCGACCGTTCCGTCCTCATCCGCACATTTATTCAGTTCCCTTAATCTTGCATTGTTTAAAACAAGAACAATATCATCCGGATATGTCTCCTGATAATCCTGTGCGATCCGCAGAAAACTTGTTCCTGCCGGGTACTCTTTTTTCTCCCCAAGAATGGTTAATGTAATTGTTTTTTCCTGCATAGTATTATATTCCTCCATATCTGCAATATTCTCACGCAATCTGCCAAAACCCTTCAAAAAACATTCTCCTAAATCAGAAAAATACGAAACCTAACATTATGATTAAGCTTCGTATTTTTCAAAAAATTACTGCTGGATCAATGTCACGCTGACGGTACCAGTTCTTAAATCTGCCACTGCCGAAATCTGAAGTGGTGTATTATAAATATTCACAAATTTCAGGTCAAGATAATTACCTGCGATCGTAGCATCCCTTCCCTCTGGAAGATATGGAACCGGAAGTGAGTGTGGATGACGCTCTGTTGCCGGAATGCCGCCATTTAACATTGCAGAATACATGGTAGAAGATACCTGACAGATACCGCCGCCTGTTCCAGTCGAATGTTTACCGCTCACATAAATCGGTGCCTCCACATAACCGTTCGCTGCTGTTCTTGGTAAAATTGTTTTGCTAAACGAAAATTCTTCGCCCGGCTGGATAATCACACCGTTAATCCTGGAAGCTGCAATTGCGATATTGGTCGCTCTGGATGCTCTTGGATCAAACTTTGTCGTGCAGGAACCACGGACAATGGCTGCCTGTGCTCCCTCTCCGGCAGAGATCAGGGTTGTCGCATTTCTTCCTTCTGCCACACCGTTTGCTGCATAATGTGCACAGTAAGAAGCAAGATCATTGCCATAAGCTGCCTGAAGATCCGGGTAATTCGCTCTGTAAATTGCAACATTAAAATCTGCACAGCCGGATCTGCCCTCGTAAATACCGGAAGATACAAAATGATCAAACAATCTGTTTACATCATAGCCAAACGCCGCCTGAAGATCCGGGTTGGAATTATAATAATATTCTGCATCAAATACGGCCTGATATGCACTTGTTTTGGATGATTTTTTTGCAGCATTGGCAGTTACGGTACCTCCAAACAACAGCACCATGCACAATGCGATTGATAAAATCTGCGTTACTTTCTTTTTCATAAGAAACTCCCTTCTTTTGTATTATATTAAGTGATTGCGAAACTCTGATTCATATTATGAATATTGTGAAAATATAACAAAATTTTCGAAGACACGCTTCCGCTACGTGTCGCTCGCAAAGATACTAGCATATAATCCATTATAACACTTTCAAATATTTTCCACAATCGTTCCTGCACGATATGCCTGAAGTAAACATTCCAGATCACGGATATTTTCCCGCATGACTTTTCCGTTATCCGTATCTGCAACTGTTTTTCTTTTTACCACATGCTGCACAAGGATCGTGTGCGATACAATATCCGTTCCGTCTGAAACTGCTTTCTCCACTGATTCAAACGGCTCATGCGCCGCTAAAACAAGTCCGTAGGAATTGTAGATTAAAGTGTACCCTGCAATCCCCGTTTTCGGCTGATAGGCTTTCGAAAAGCCGCCGTCAATGATCAGAAGCTTGCCTCCACATTTTACCGGAGACTCGCCTTTTTTTGCCTCGATCGGGATATGCCCGTTGATAATATGCGCCTCCTGACCGGATAACCCAAACTCTGCAAGGATTGCATTCACGACTTCTTCCTTTTCCAATAAGGTGTAATATGGATTTTTCGGTTCTATGTGTGTTGCTTTATCCTCCACAAAATACCGCTCGAAGGTCGTCATCTTATCTTTTCCAAAAACAGGCGAATTTTTATTTTCCCAGATAAACCAGAGAATATCCTGTCCTTTCGCACGTTCCTTTGGATCAATGGCATAATACCCTTTCCGCGCATAGCTCTCTAACACATCATACAGTTCTTTTCCGGCGTATTCCGTTCCATAAATATTCACTTTTGTAAAAGTTCCGTCCTCGTTCAGCGGAACACAGCCATGATACAGCAGATTTCCATTGTATACATGATACAGGCTGCCCTTGGTAAAAAGAAAACGGACATGCTTTTGTAATTTTTCACAGTTTATAAATGCGGCTGTCAGACGCTCCATCACGTCTGCCTCGTCCGCAGATAATTCATACGGATGTTCCCAGTCGATCGTCGGATAATTCAGGTCACGAAGCTGGTACTTCTTTCCCTCAATCTCCACAGTGCCCTTCTGAATATCTATCTTATCGAGCAGCAGCCGGTTCTCCATGCCAAACTCCGGATGTTTCTGTATCAACTGTCCTTCGAGTTTGAACTGCATGACGGCGATTGCCTTATGCATCTTCTCATCTAACATAGCATCCCGCACATCATATTCTTCTTCCCGGTAATCGAGTTTAAAACAAGTGCACGGATCTTTGTCATAGCGGCTCATGGCAAGTCTTGCCAACGGTACTAAATTAATTCCATATCCGTCTTCTAACAGATTGAGATTGCCATACTTGGCGGAAATACGGATCACATTGCAGATCAGCGCCTGACTTCCCGCTGCTGCTCCCATCCACGAAATATCATGGTTTCCCCATTGGATATCTACAGAATGATGCGTCATTAAGGTATCCATGATCAGATTCGGATATGGTCCTCTGTCAAAAATGTCACCGACCACATGCAGATGATCCACCACCAGCCTGCGGATCAGATTACAGAATGCGATCACTAGCTCCGCCGCCCTTCCGGTGCGTATCACGGAACGGATGATCTCATTATAATATGCCTCCTGATCGGAGATATCCGGTCTTCCGGTCAGAAGTTCTTCGATCACATATGCAAAATCTTTTGGCAGTGCCTTGCGCACCTTAGAGCGGGTATACTTCGAAGAAGCACCCTTACAGATCCGGATCAGTCGATACAAAGTGACCTTGTACCAGTCTTCCATATTTTCCTCTGTTTTCAGCACCTGCTCTAACTTCTGCTCCGGGTAATAAATTAACGTTGCGATTGCCTTTTTCTCTGCCTGACTGATCGCACTACCAAACTCATCCTCGATCTTTCTCTTGATTGCTCCCGAACCGTTCTTTAATACATGTTGAAACTGATCATATTCTCCGTGGATATCCGTGATAAAATGCTCGGTTCCTTTCGGCAGGCTCAAAATCGCCTGTAAATTAATAATCTCTGTCGCGGCTGCTGCCACGGTCGGATACTGTTTTGCAAGACTCTTCAAATAGCGCAAATCCGTCTGTTCCATCCGTCACCATCCTGTTTTTATTCCGTGAATTTTTACACTGCAAAAATAATTATTCTGCCTTGATCACATCACTCATATCATAAAATCCTGCCGGTTTTCCTGCAAGGAATTTTGCTGCCTGTACAGCTCCTTTGGCAAAAACAGCTTTTGAATATGCTGTATGCTTAAATTCGATCACTTCATCCTGACCGGCAAAAATCACTTCATGCTCTCCGACAATGTTTCCACCGCGGACGGCTGAAATACCAATCTCATACTTGTCTCTCTTTTTTCTCTCCTGGCTTCTGTCATAAACATATGCGTACTTTTCATCCAGCGCCTCATTCATGGAATCTGCCAGTGCCAGAGCTGTTCCGCTCGGTGCATCCAGCTTCTGATTATGGTGTTTCTCCACGATCTCCATATCAAAGCCTGCCGGAGCCAGTGTCAGTGCTGCTTTTTTCAAAAGTTCCATTAACATATTGATACCAAGTGACATATTGGCTGATTTTAAAACTGCCACATGCTCACTGACCTGTTTTGCTTTTGCAAGCTGTTCCTCTGATAAACCAGTTGTGCACAATACAACCGGCACCTGTTTTTCTTCACAATAAATAAGCAGATCATCCACCGCCTTTGCATTGGAAAAATCGATCACGGCATCTGCCTTCACGTCGCAGACGGAAATATTCGGGAATACCGGGTAATCATTCTTGATTCCGTCATACAGATCGATTCCTGCCACGATCTCAATTTCCGGGTCCTCCTTGCACATTGCTGTGATCGTCTGTCCCATTTTTCCATTACATCCATGCATAATTACTTTTGTCATAATCCTAAGTCCTGCCTTTCGTATCTTCGTTGTTTTTTGATATATAGTGAATTGCGAAACTCAACTTTATACAATGAAAGGATATGAAAATAAAACAAAATTTTCGAAAACACGCTTTCGCTACGTGTCGCTCGCAACGGTACTAGCATGCCAGCCATAGCTAACGCCATGTCTGCCAAGCAAGAACCAATCGAACTTGTTCGATTTTGGCTCACCCAGTGTTTTCTCAAGCTTTTGTTTCATCTTCATATTTTAAATTTACATTTTACATGAGTTTCGCAGTTATACAATATTATAATACATAAAAAGGAGCTGTGAAACAGCTCCAATTTTTCATGATAATAGAATATCCGCCAAGCGTACATTCCATTATATTAATCCAGAATGCCATATGCCTTCATCGCATCTGCCAAAACGGCTGCATTCGCATCTGTCATCTCTGTAAGTGGAGAACGAAGTGTTCCGACTTCTTTTCCCATGAGGTTTAACGCTTTCTTTACCGGGATCGGGTTTACCTCTGAGAATAAAGCACTTACAAGCGGCTGTGCCTCTCTCTGGATCTTCATGGCTGTCTTTAAGTCTCCGTCAAAGAAGCTCTGGCACATGCCATGTACTTTTGCCGGTGCGACATTCGACCATACGGAAATAACACCGATCGCACCGATTGCCAGAAGCGGTACTACAATTCCGTCTTCCCCGGAATATAGATCGATCTTACCGTCGGTCAGATACATAAGCTGTGATGCCTGTGCAACACTTCCGGTTGCCTCTTTGATTGCTACAACATTCTCAACCTCATTAAAAATCTTTGCTGCTGTCTCCGGAAGAATATTACATCCGGTTCTTCCAGGTACATTATACATGATGATCGGTAACTTTGTACACTCTGCAATTTCTGAATAATAGCGAACCAGACCGCCCTGTGTACACTTATTATAATAAGGTGTTACTGCGAGGATTCCGTCTGCTCCTGCCTCCTCGGCTTCCTGTGTCAAAAAAATTGCTTCTCTTGTACAGTTAGATCCGGAACCAGCCACAACCGGTACACGGTGTTTTGCAAATTCTACTGCTGCTTTGATCACTTTACTGTGCTCTTCCATGGTCAGTGTGGAACTCTCTCCTGTCGTTCCTGCAATGATGATTGCATCTGTTCCCTGGTCGATCTGCCATTCGATCAGTTCCTGTAACTTTTCGTAATTAACTTCTTCGTTTTCTTTCATCGGTGTGACGATCGCTACACCTGCTCCTTTAAAAATAGACATTGCATTCTCCTCCTATCGTCATTATACGCACATCAAATATTTTTGTTCAAAAATGTTGCTGTAGTAAAGAACATTTTACAGGAATATTGCATTGCAATTTCCTATAATGGAACAAAGAGTTGCTTTGCAACTCTTTGCGCGCTGATGCGCGCAAGCTTTAGCTTGCATAATTCTTCTGCGCATCAGTCGCATCCTCGCGAAGCGTTTTTATTGCATAGAAAGAAACTTCCTATGCAATAAAAAAGACCGGCTGGCGAGCCGGTCTCAAAATTCTAAATCATAATGCAGTGTGTGATCTCTGCGAAACTTCCTAGAATCTGATAGCTCCCCATCTTAAATGTCCTACATTCAGATGACAGTCATAAAGTTATTCACTTTATGCCCAAGTAATATGCCTTCAGGCTGCATACCCTTTCGGCGTACTTTCCTTTTGCTTCTTATCAACTGTTCCTGACACATCCAAAAAGCGACTTATAAAGCACGCGACCTCTACCAAGCAATATTTTCATTGCACAAATCATAACACCATCTTATTCCATTGTCAATGCACGATTTCCCTGTCAATATCTACTCTCAGGAATGATTTCCTGTTAAAACCTACTCTTCGTCTTCAATAAATTCCACTTTGCTCACGGAAACCTCATAAGCCACACGCTTTTCTGTCTCTGTTTCACTAAGCTTCTTTACATATTCCCTGCTCTGGATACGTCCCCATACCTGGACATGCCCTCCGACCTCAAAACCGGATGCAAACCTTGCATTTCTTCCCCAGCAGATACATGGAATATAATCCGATTTTCCATAAGAGCGGTTCACTGCGATCAAAAGGTCTGCAATCTCTCTTCCTAGCGGTGTTTTTCGGTAAATCGGATCTTTGCAGATATAGCCATCCAAAAAAATCTGATTCGTCTTCATATCCTCATCGATCTCATCCAACAATTCCAGTTCCCTTACAAAAACGGATAAAACAAGACGGTTCTTTTTTTCCTCGTGCCGGTTAAATGACCGGAACTGTCCCATAACATATATGGTCTGACCAATATAGTCCTCATTCACGTCAATGAGCCGTTCTGAGATCATAAGTGGTATGTAATCCATAAAATTGCTCAGCCGGTTGACTGCGACATCTACCACATAAAAGCCCTCTCCGTACACTTCGTGACTGAATCTGAAATCAGAAACGATCTCGCCCACAATTGACACCTGGTTATTTTCAAAAATTTTATCTGCCATGAATTTTTCTCCCTTCCTCTTATCACCGGAATCGACCAGTGATTTGCCTGACAACTATGGTTTTACCATTTCCTTCCAGAAAAAATTTCGTGTAACTTGTCGATAAGTTTTTTATATTGTTTTTTAAAAAAATATTGCTGCCTACTTGCGTTCTTGCCAAATTGTGATAAAATGTATAGGTTCGAGTTAATTTATAAGCTATATTAATAGGAAAAGACACTATTTTGGAATGGTTCGTTTCTTTTCCACACAGAAGAAAGAGAGATTTTTTATGAAACAGAAACGTGAAGACGTACGTAACATAGCAATCATCGCCCACGTTGACCATGGTAAAACAACATTAGTCGATGAACTTTTAAAACAGAGTGGTGTATTCCGTGAGAATCAGGAAGTTGCTGAACGTGTCATGGACTCCAACGATATTGAGAAGGAACGCGGTATCACAATCCTCTCTAAAAATACAGCGATCACTTATAAAGGAACAAAGATCAACATCATTGACACTCCTGGTCATGCCGATTTCGGTGGCGAGGTAGAACGTGTCCTTAAAATGGTAAACGGAGTTATCCTTGTCGTAGATGCATTCGAAGGTGTTATGCCTCAGACCAAATTCGTTCTGATGAAAGCTTTAGACTTAAAGCTCCCGGTTATCGTCTGTGTCAACAAAGTTGACCGTCCGGAAGCCCGTCCAAATGAAGTTGTGGACGAAGTGTTAGAGTTATTTATGGATCTGGATGCCTCTGACGAGCAGTTAGACTGCCCATTCCTTTTTGCTTCCGCAAGAGACGGTTATGCCGTTCGTGAAATCCACGACCTTGTAAACAACAAAAAAGATATGACACCATTATTTGAAACTATTTTAGATTACATTCCTGCTCCGGAAGGTGATCCTGAAGCACCGACACAGGTACTGATCAGTACCATTGATTACAATGAATACGTTGGACGTATCGGTATCGGTAAGATCGACAATGGTTCCCTGAAAGTAAATCAGGAAGCGGTCGTAGTCAACCATCACGATCCTGACAAGAAGAAAAAAGTCCGCATCAGCAAATTATACGAATTTGACGGATTAAATAAGGTAGATGTCGAAGAAGCAAATATTGGTTCCATCGTTGCCATTTCCGGTATCGCAGATATCCATATCGGAGATACGATCTGCTCCGTAGAGAACCCGGTAGCGATCCCATTCCAGAAAATCTCCGAGCCGACTCTTTCCATGAACTTCATTGTAAATGACAGTCCATTGGCAGGTCAGGAAGGAAAATATATCACTTCCCGCCACTTAAGAGACCGCTTATTCCGCGAGCTGAATACAGACGTTTCTCTCCGTGTAGAAGAAACAGATTCTCCGGACAGTTACAAAGTTTCCGGTCGTGGCGAGTTACATTTATCTGTATTGATTGAAAATATGCGTCGTGAAGGATATGAGTTTGCAGTAAGTAAAGCAGAAGTATTATATCACACAGACGAAAATGGCAAGAAATTAGAGCCTATGGAGCTTGCTTATGTCGATGTTCCGGATGAATTTACCGGTGCTGTTATCGACAAATTAAGCCAGCGTAAAGGTGAAATGTTAAATATGAAACCTCTGACAGGCGGATACACAAGACTTGAGTTCAATATCCCGTCCCGTGGTCTGATTGGTTACAGAGGCGAATTTATGACAGATACAAGAGGTAACGGTATCATCAACACCATTTTCAATGGCTATGATACTTACCGTGGCGAAATTGCTTACCGCCAGCTTGGTTCCCTCATTGCATTCGAATCCGGCGAATCTGTTACTTACGGTCTGTTCTCCGCACAGGATCGTGGTACTTTATTTATCGGACCTGGTGAAAAAGTATACGCAGGTATGGTCATCGGTTCCTGCTCCAGAAATGAGGATATCGAGTTGAACGTATGTAAGAAGAAACATCTGACTAACACACGTTCCTCTTCCGCAGATGAAGCCTTAACCTTAGTTCCACCTAAGATTTTAAGCTTAGAGCAGGCACTTGACTTCATCGATGTCGATGAATTATTAGAGGTTACTCCAAAATCCCTTCGTATTCGTAAGAGAATTTTGGATCCAACTTTAAGAAAAAGAGCAAATTTTAAGAAATAAGAGGCGGCTCTACGCCTTTCTTCCAGAAACTATAAAAACCTATGCAACATTCAACGACAAACAGGAGAATATGTATGAAAAAAATATGTACATTTTTCGGATTTTTGATATCCATGTGTCTGCTGCTGAATGTCGGTTTTAGCTCTTTGTCCGTAAAGGGCGCAGCTGCCGGGAATACAGAACAGACTTCTGATCCAAACTTCACAAATTTAATCGTATTTGCCCGATTTGCAGATGAAGATGAATTTGTGGATGATATTTATCAAGGTGTCTCTGTGCGGGAGATCATCGACAATTCGTATAATACTGCCTATTATTCCGTGGGCGATTACTACCGGAATGCCTCCGCAGACAAATTTCGAATGAATAGTCTTTATCTGTTTGATAACGGCGGTTCCCTGCAGTTGAAACATGAACGCGGTTACTATGCCAGTTACAGTGCAGATAATCCAATCGGTTATAAAACAAGTGGTGAAAAAGCCTACCGCATGTACGAGCTGCGCACCGATTGGTCTGATGCCATAAACAAGGCGATCCAGGATGGAAACCACATTATGAATTACGATGGCAGCCAGACATACAGTTATGAGGATCTTGACAAAAACCGGGATGGAAAGATTGATTCCATTACTGTTATCTATAAAAACACGACACAAAATATTGTGATAAACCGCTCTGATCCGCTTTGGAACTATAAGGATTATGCAGACTATGTGGAGATCGATCTTGGCGATGGCAGGATGCTTCAAAGCCAATATTATGTACAGGTCATAAATAACTACTCAACTCTGTATATGGCAAACAATGATCAAAAACCGATCGTTTCATTGAAGTCTCCGATCCATGAAATGGGGCATATATTTGGTCTGCTGGATTTATACAATTCGTCAAATCAAACGCCGGTTTATTTCATGTCTGCCATGGCAAATGCCATCTCACCTGTTCCACAGGGGCTTTCGATCAAAGAAAAAGAGGCTCTGGGATGGACAGACCATAGTACTCTAAAGACGATCACAGAACCGGGTGAATACAAAGTAAAGCTCAGCGGCACAGCTACCGGTACTGACGACTGTATCGGATATAAAGCCGGTATTCCGGAACTGAACAGGACACTGTATCTGGAATACAGAAACTTTTCAACCGATGGCAGCAAATATGATAAGTCAGAGAAGCATCTGACCAATTCAGAAACATCAAACATAAACTCCGGTTTGGTCTGTTATCTGGCAAAGTCTGACATCCGCTTTCCAAGCAATCTGAATGGAAAACCGGGAAATTGGGCGTTGGAAGTTATGGGCGGAATACAATCCACAAAATCGGATGCAGCCCTTGGCGTAAGTGATTCCCTTCAGGTTACAGACAAACTCAAAGTGACTGTCACTGCCATAGAAGGGGATGTCCTTACTTTTCAAGTTGATGGCGAGGTAGAAAAACATGTACATTCCGGTGGACAGGCGACCTGTACGAAAAAAGCCGTCTGTGAAGAATGTGGGAAGGAATACGGAGAAATAGATCCAACATGCCATTTGAATCTCCAGCGACAAGGCTTTAAAGAGCCAACACAGGAGGAAAACGGATATACCGGTGATCTGGTATGTACAGATTGTAATACCATAGTAGAAGCTGGTGAGGTCATTGATAAATTACCTGTCACTCCACCTGAAGGAAAACCGGAACCGGAAATACCGCCTGTATCTCCTGATAATAAGCCACCGGTCATGCTGGACGGAAACAAAATAGAAGTAAGTAAAAATCCGGACAATCACTCCGGTGCTGTATTTCGTTCCAGCGCACTGCTCGCTAACTTAATCGAAGTTAAGGTAGATGAAAATGTATTAGTGAAAGATAAAGACTATACCGCCCGCTCCGGAAGTACTATCATAACTTTACTTCCATCCTTCCTTGCCGGTCTTTCCGAAGGAGCTCACAACATTGCCATTGTATCAACAACCGGAACGGCAAGGGCGGATTTTTCTGTAATTTCAGATCCTGCCCCGGTGCCACCAGCTCCGGTACCACCGGCATCCGCACCTGTGCCACCGGCATCCGCACCTGTGCCACCGGCTTCAGGTAATACGAACACTGATGGCGTATCTACAGAAACTGTGGCAGATCCGGTTTCCGAAACTGCTTCTACAGCCGGATCTGCCAATGTATCCGGCAACAGTTCTTTACCTGATACCGCTCAGATGAAGAAAGACTCCTCCGGCACGGACATAAAATCACCACAATGTGGAGAGAAAAACTGTTTCACTCTCTTATTGGAAGATTTCATAGAAATATTAAAAAAAATATTGATATTCTTAGGTTTTTCATCTAAGATCTGAAAAAAACACGCAGGACAGCTCCTATGTTAAGCTGTCCTGTGTGTTTTTTTCCAAAAGTAATTGATAGATTCTCTGCACGTCATAATCCGGTGCGTTCTGACGAAGTACATCGTAAATCTGCTTAATGACAGTAAACTCTTTTGTTATTTTTTACAATCCAGTTACCATTCTTATAAACATTGCTACTTCCTTATCCAGCCACTCCCCATAACCCGGTAATTCCCAGACTGTCCAGCTTGCACTATCCATTTCAGACTGCACCGCCAGATATCCATTATCGCCCTGTCTGTAAATTAGATAATCCCCATGTCCTGTCTCTGTGGTTCCTGTCTCAGAACGAACCTGTTTTTGAACAACTCTTACCCATGTATCATACCCTTCAGTATCAATGATTTCATCATATTGCTCCAAATATCGGCTGCTTTCCGCAATATAACCATTCTCCTCCTGCACCTGTTCGATTCCTTCTGTATTAATTCCAGCACCACCCCGCGGTGCTATCCATGCAAGTGCATTTATGTCTTGAACAATTCCGGTAAGTTCAGGCGTATCCGTATCAAAAAACTGAACTTCATTTTCCCAGTTTATAATCACACGACTGGCAGACGCTCTTTCTTCCTGTTTCTTCTGTGAAATTAATTTAACATTATGAACCAAAAATCTATCATCTGACCACTCTAACTCTATTTGCAATTCCTCTGGCAGACGATAAAACAGTTTCTCATATAAAATTAATTTTTGATCTCTGGCATCTGCTCTCCAAGCCATATTTTCTTCTTTACCCGTATCTTCCCCATACTCCACAAAATAACTATCATACACTTCTCTCTCATCAACAGGAATTGTATAAAACTCCTCAAAATTCAAACAGCGGCTGGAAATGTTCACTTCGTACTTATGATCTGTTTTTTTACAAGAAACCGGAAACCTAATTTCTGTCGTCTGATTTTCCGTCCACTCGACATTTTTATATGTTCCATTTTCACTCATAAAAACTACAATTTTGCTTCCACTTTCCGGATAATCGCTCCCCATATCCTGCCCAATATATACAATATCCTTCATTCCATCCGCATTAAAATCTTCTGTCAGAATGGATATCCCAATCCACTCGCTCTCAAATGGTCCGATTTCTAACAACTCCCCATTTGCAAATATGATTGCATACATTTTTCTCCCGTCCCGGAGAAAATATTGAAGTACTCGGTCTTCTTGACCATCTCCATCGAAATCTCTATGAACAAATTCTCCTTGTAATACATCCACCAAATCTAAATATCCCTCATAGTCAAACAGAAAATCCACATATCCCATCAATGTTGTTTCTTCTGGAAAATGTGATACAGCTCTTCCATCCATTAGCTTTGGCTTAACTTTCTGGCAAGCTGAAAGGAAAAGAATGAAAATCAATATGACGATCAAAGCACTTTGAATGAATCTTTTTTTTATAATACTTTGTTTCATATTCGCACCTCATTTATAACTTAAAACTGTTTTCCAGAGACAAGAAAAATTTAACTTGTAAAAACATCTTATTCAATGAGCATTATGATACAGCAACTGGGCCAGTTAAGAAGTTGTGTTTTTTTCCAAAAGTGATTGATAGATTTTCTGCACGTCATAATCCGGTGCGTTCTGACGAAGTACATCGTAAATCTGCTCAATGACAGACGGATTTTCTTCCAGCATATCTGCTGTTTCAGCCACGGAACATCCTTTTTTGTACTTTTTCATGATCTGCTCGATTATTTTAGATGCTGCGCCTTCTGCTCTGCCTTCCGCTCTGCCCTCTGCTTCTCCTTTCGCTCTGCCCTCTGCTTCACCCTGTGCCCTCGCTTCCGCTTCGCATTTATGAAATTGGTCTGCGAAAATTTCTTTTATTACATCACTCATGTTTCCTTCTTCCTCCACTTCTTTCCAGTTTGCACGCATGACGGTATCTGCCAGTGCCTGGAACAATTTTGAATCCCTGTTTTTCTCATATTGTTCCATAAATAATTTAATTTCTCCACCGGACTTCAAATTGTTACGAAGTTTATTCAGCCAGTAATTATTTTCGATTGACAATTCCGGTACGATAATAAGCTGTATTGGAATTGCATCTCCATAGAGATAATAGATACCATTTTCGATATTTTTCACATTTATATTTCTCTTATTCTGAAGATTTCGTAACATTTGCCGCGGATAATGATAACACACAAACGTAATCGTCAGTTCTTCTGCCGGAATCTGGTTCACTTTCTCGACTTCCGTTTTGTAAATACAGGTGTAACCATAGACTTTATAAAAATCATCAATGTTCAAATGATCTTCCGGTGACTTATACTCGATAATGTTATGCTGCCGGAAAATCTTTCCAATATTTTTCCTGATTTTTACCTTCTTCTCGTTTTTGACCAACACATCGATCTGCATTGGTTTCTTCGAAAGCAAATGTTCCGGCTCAAAAGTCAGATACTTTGCCTCTTCTCCCAGTTCAATCTGCAGCGCCGCATCAAATGCAGGATGCCATTGGATTTTTTCTCCTTCTGTGTTCAATCATGTTCCCCCTTTATCATAATAGAATCTGCTTTGTTTTTCAACGCATAAGAAGCATTTTCTATGTTAAAAAAATAACAAAAAAATGTGAATCTATATGCATTGCTTTTCTTCATCAAAATGGAATCTCGTGCCGAACCGGCTGTGAAATTTGAGATTATATCCTTCCACCTCAAATAGGTTTTGGATTTGCAGACAAGAAAATATAGAACCCTTTATTTGTCTGCGACTTTGATGTGATTCCAAGTATAAAGGGTTGTGAGGAAGTTGTCAATGATAATGCCTATGGTCTTTTCCAATGGCAGGCTGATCTAAAAGATAATTTAAGAAACTATGCTTCACAAAATCATCTTGATTATACATCCTGTAAAACACAGATTAGTTTCTTTTTCGAAGAGTGTAATAGTAATAGTATTTTTTGTGATAGCCAAGCCATCACTGCTTTAAATAATTTATACAATAATTCCATTGTATATAGTACATTACTTGCAGCAGATTGCATTATCGCTTATTATGAAAGATGTACACATCATACTTCCTGGGAAGAAGTTGAAAATGCCCACTATAATAATTCCTGGGATATTTCTGATCGTTATGACCCTACTACTAAAAATCAATTTGATAATTGTTATTATATCGATGCTTCATTACGCAGAGGATATACTGAAGTATATTATAAGTATCTATTAGATATGTAAACATTCTATAATGCCACCAGAGGACATGATTATTCAGTCATATCCTCTGGCTCAAAAAAATCCACCCATTCCACATCAATTCGTTTATTCAAATCAATATACTGTTCCATCATTTTCTGATAGGCAGCATCATCCACATATGTTTCTTTGCCATCAACGCTCATAATATACCCTTTTCCGTTTCCATCTAGATCCTGTTCTGTTGGGAAGTAATCATCAATTCCCACGTCCTCTATCCCATTAATCCAAAACATTTTTTCAAAAGTATCTAATGCCGGATTGTATTGATATATCGTGAAAGCAGGCTGATCATAATTTGGCATTGTCCAATATTCTTCCACATATCCATTATTATAAAAATTAATTCTGGAAGAAAAACCATTCTCTACCTCAAATTTTCTTTGTTCTTCGTTATATCTGTAAATCAAAACACCATACGGCTCACTCAACTCTTTTCTCAATCCGATCAACATTTCCTTTTTTCCATCAACGTCAACATCACATACTGCAATGCCAAATCCGCCTAATTTTTCCTTTGTTTCCAAATAATTCTCCGGTTCATCATAATACCAGAAGCAGTATCTCCCATCCGGCAGAAATCCCGTTGTATCCAGTGTTTTGATTGCATTATAATATGCCTCATTGATCTTATCATCCTCCGAAAAACGAGGGACTTTACGTTTCAGTTTCTCCATATCGTAGTTTTTGTCTATCTCTTCCAATAAAGCTTCATTTTTTCTTGCAAGAACAGCCTCTTCGCTCTGGCTCTCCTTTCGCTCAATGTATTCTCTTTGTTTCCTGTTCAACATTTCTTCATCCCAGTCCAGCGGAAGAAACTCTGATGAGCAGACTGTGTCAAGCTCCGACACTTCATAATATTGCGGCAATACCACACTTTTGTCGCCGACACCCATTCCACATGCATAGAATGTGCCGTCTGTTTTTTCAATGATCGTATTATCCACATAATCATTACCGAATTCTTCCATATCGGTAATATCATCCTCTTTGGCTGAATAATTCAAAAGTCCTGTCCACACGCGCTGCACGTCTTCTGCCACCTGCACCGGTGTTTCAATCATCGTGGCTTTATCCGTTCCGCAGTTTCCACTAAAGTTGTATCCCCACGTCCAGAGTGTTCCATCTTCCTTGAGTGCGGCGTGGTTAAACCATCCGCCTGTGATCATCTTCACATCTGTCAGAATCTGCTGTGGCATTGTGATACAATATCCCGTACTCTGATAATTCCAGATCATTCCCCATGTCCAGACTGTACCATCCTTTTTCAATGCAACTACATCATCACGTCCGCACCGCGCATAACTGACATCTTCCAGCAAAAGTGCCGGACTGGTGACATACCGCTTTGTCGGATATGCCAAATCTTCCACTGGCATTTCTGTATGCTGCAATAACATATAGGTAGAATCGTTTCCAAGACCATAAAGTTTCCCTTCCTCCGTCAGATAGACAACAAAATCTTTCTGGGAATAGTCCACATGCACAACGTGTTCCGCGATTTTACTTTTTTCCTCATGAAATTCCTCGTCCGCATACCCAAGTCCAATCTGCGCATACTCATTATGTCCACTGCCCCAGAGCACACCATCCTCATCAATGGTATACAGATTGAACTGGTCGCCACAGGATTTCATATAATAATCTTCAATATTCTGTGCATCCAGCCGCATATCATAGATATCTCCTGCGTCAAATGAATATCTCACTTCTTCCTCTGCCGGTGTATCGCTTTCCGTCTCCGAAACGCTTTCGCTCGGATCATTTTCGGTTTCTTTTTTATCAAAAGCTACCATACCTATAAAAATAATGGCTGCCAATGCGATCGTTCCGCCTGTGA
>OKRR01001589.1_pt1 | contig 19435 bp, 16 predicted proteins | sample 1601211 | NCBI WGS metagenome assembly OKRR01 (sample SAMEA3541525, study PRJEB24748) | human gut metagenome | biome: human gut; feature: human-associated habitat; material: faeces | place: China | collected 2012
GTACGACCTTGCCAAGGTCGGGGTCGCGGGTTCGAGTCCCGTCTCGCGCTCTCAACAGTACAAGAAAGGGTATCCGAAATGGATACCCTTTCTTGTACTGTTCAAGCCCTGCCGGGCTCGAACGTTCGAGGTCTCCGCTCTGCTCCGGTCGTTGCAAAGCGAACGTCCACTGGACGTTCTGCAACGTCTCGCGCTCTTAAGAGTACGGGTTCCGAGTTATTCGGAATCCGTTATTTGTTTGTATAAATGAAATTACTGAAAGTTTTTATTTGAAAACCCCCAGAGGATGCAGCCTTTGGGGGTTTTGTTTTGCCATATGGAAATTCTCACATTCCTTAGCTGTCTAGAGCATATTCTATTTTCTCTAAATTGTCAATATTCCGGTTCGCTTTGGAACGGATAAAATGTTAAAGATTAAATAAAAATCTTGGAAAATAGATTTAAAGATAAAACGGAAAGAGTGAGTCTGGTTGTTTCCTATGATTGAAGGGATGGGAGCTACATGTGTCTGCGTTGGTAGTTTATTAGACCTGAAATGAATTGGTTGAAAACATTTCCAGTGGGGTTACATGAGTAAAATATTCTTGTACTAGTTGGATAAAATATTGTTCTGCTTTTGTAAAAACAGTGCCTTTTCGGAATGCAATGCTCTGGCTCCAGATTTCTTTCGGTGTAAGGGAAAAACAAGCAACACTGCTTTTGTCTAAGATGCTGTGTTCCATCAGAATGGAAGGGGCAACACCTTTGCGCACTAATTGGTAAGCCAAAGAACTAAGACTGCATTCTGTAAGAATTTTCGGTTCAAAATTAGCTTGTTGGAAATGGGCATCGGCAATAGCGCGGATGTTGGTATCCTTGTTCATAAGGACAAAGGCCTCTTTTTCTAGCAATCGCAGATCCAAAGGATTGTGTGGCATTCCAACGGGAGCAGCTAGGTGGGCTAGTGGATGGGAACGAGGCAGGACGATAACTACCTCGCATGGAGCAAAAGTGAGGTGTTGTAGATGGGAATGAACGGAGCCTTGACCGATGACTGCAATATCAATTATGCCATTGGATACACAATCTTCCAGATAACGAACATTTCCCTCCTGGAGTTGTACAGTAAAGTTAGGATATTTCTTATGAAAAATTGGAAACACCTCGCTAAACATATGGATACCAATACCTCTTGTTAGACCGATGTGCAAACATCCGGTTTCACAATCGGATAATTCTTCTAAAAGTTTGTAGGTTTGTTTTTTTATTTCCAAAATACTCTTTGCGGAATCCACGTAGATGCGTCCGGCATCAGTGAGAATTAGCTTTTTATTAATTCGCTTAAATAGGGAAAATCCAAGTTCTTTTTCTAAATTCAACAGAAAATGATTTAAGGCAGGACGTGAGAGAAAAAGGATTTCTGCGGCTTTTGAAATGCTCTGCATCTCTGCGATGGTCACAATATAAGTTAGATGTTTTAGATTCATGATATCCTCCTTTATATATGTAATAAAAGATGCACTATTGTGAAAAAATAATAATACTTTACGAACTATATAGAATGGATTATACTAAAAATGAACAATAAAATCAATGATATCAAAGATGAAATGTCAAAAATATACAAAACTGGGGAGGAATCAGTGAAAGCGGAGTTACTTATAAAAAATGGTCATGTATATGATCCTGCAGCAGGAATTGATTTTGTTGGAAATGTAGCGGTAAATGATGGAATTATAAGTGGTTTAGATACAGGGGAAACAGTAACAGGAGAAAAAGAAATAGATGCAACAGGCTATATGGTAGTGCCCGGTCTCATCGATATTCATACCCATTGTAATTGGCTTGGAAATTATATTGGAATGCCGGCGGATTTGGCGGGAGTTCCGGCAGGTGTGACAGCAACTATTGATGCAGGAAGTTCCGGTGTATCCAATTACCGGGCATTGTTCCGGTATCTGGATACCTGTGTTACCAAGACAAAAATCATGCTTCATGTTAGCGCTGGCGGACAAATCATGACCAAGCAGTTTAGCGAAAATACCGATCCGAAGGTCTGGAATCGGAAATTATTTCAACGAGCCTTTGAACGATATGGTAATCGGATTGTTGGTTTTAAGATTCGAATGAGTAAGTCAGTGGTGGGAGAAATGGGGATGTATCCATTAGAGGAGGCAGTAAAGCTAGCAGAATCTTTTTCTACACGGCTATTTGTACATTCTACTAATCCGCCTGGGACCATGGATGAATTAGTTTCCTATTTGCGAAAGGGAGATGTACTGTGTCATATGTATCATGGAGAAGGGGAAAACATTTTGGGAAAGAATGGTATTACTCCGGGGATTCAAAAAGCCCGTGAACGGGGCGTGATTTTTGATGTTTCTCAGGGACAAGGAAATTTTTCTATTCCTATAGCAATGGAGGCTATAAAGGAAGGATTTCTGCCGGATACAATCAGTACAGATTTGAATATTGAAAACTGGAATCATCCATATATATTCAGCCTTTTGTTGACTATGTCAAAGTTGATGGCTATGGGAATGAGTTTCGAGGAAGTGATTCGTCGTGTTACCTCCACAGCGGCGGAAATTTATGGAGAGGCTGGAAAAATGGGTACCCTTGCAGAGGGAACCTGTGCGGATATTACTATTCTGGAGTGTCAGCAGAAAGAGGTTTTATTCCGGGACAAATATCATAATGAACTGATTGGAAATAGCTTATTGATGCCTATGGCAACCATAATTGACGGACAGTTGTTTTACTGCTCTGGAGAGATGATGACAATACGATAAAGGAGACTGTCGATATGAATAATGCAGAATTTACGAAACTGCGAGGCTGGATTACACAGATATTGTTTGTGTTTTTGGCCATGCTTCATATTATATCTGGAATCTGGGGAAGTCCTACGGCGCTGGCGTTCAGGCATTTATTTTTGGGAAGCATGATGATTATTGTGCTGATGTCGAGGCCTTTCAACAAAAAGCATATGGTTCTTTCTAATGTTCTGGATTTTACCATGGCGGGATTGGTTTTCGTTATTGTGATTTATGTGTTGAAGGACTTAAATGCATATATGATGCGTGCAGGACTTCCCCTTATTTCGGATATTATAGCGGGAACGATTTATTTGTTGATTTTATTGGAACTGGCAAGGCGTGTTGCTGGTATGCCAATGGTCATAATTGCGGTATTTTTCTTTACGCAGAACTGTGTGGCTCAGTATATGCCAGGATTTTTCCGCAGAGCCAATATGTCTTATACAAGTATGATCGATTTCGTATTTATGCGAACAGATGGCATCTTTGGTATGCCGGTTCAAGTGATTTCCACGTATGTAGTTTTGTTTATGATGTTTGCGGCGCTGTTGGAGGAAAGTGGCGCTGGAAAGTTTTTTATTGATTTTGCGACTTCGGTAACAGGAAAGTCTAAGGGGGGACCGGCAAAGGCAGCTGTAATCGCTAGTGCTTCTTTTGGAACAATATCTGGAAGTGCTATTGCTAATGTAGCTGGAACTGGATCCATTACCATACCATTGATGAAGGAAGTGGGATATGACAAAACCTTTGCTGGTGCGGTGGAAGCTGTAGCAAGTACAGGCGGACAAATTATGCCACCGATGATGGGAGCGACAGCGTTTATTTTGGCGCAGAATGTAAATATGCCTTATATTGAAGTGGCCAAGCGTGCACTTATACCAGCACTTTTGTATTTCGTTTGTGTATTCTTTATTGTGGATTATCGAGCAAGACGATTGAATCTTCATGGAATACCGGAAAGCGAACGACCAAACCTAAAGGAAACCTTGAAGATGGGCTGGCAATTGGTAATTCCGCTTGTTGTAATTGTGTATTTGATGGCAATTGGAAAGAGTGCCCAGTATAGCGCATTGATGGCTATGTTTGTACTTGTTGCGATTACATTTTTCCGAAAATGGACCAGAATGGATGGAAGTGGTATTCTGCGAGGACTTACAAATGGTGTAAAGGATACAGCAAGCGTAGCAATTACAGCGGCGGCAGCAGGCATCATAATCGGTGGTGTGACCAATACAGGACTGAATTTGCTTTTTGCAAATCAGGTGTTGAAAATAAGCGGTGGCTATATGTTTACAACGCTGATTTTGATTGCGGTGGTATCATTGGTTCTGGGAATGGGGATGACTACATCTGCTGTATACATCAGTGTAGCTACTATTATGGCCCCAGCTCTTGTAAAGTTGGGAATTAATCCGCTCTGCGCCCATTTGTTTGTATTCTATTTTGGTTGTATCTGCGTAATTACACCGCCAGTGGCTCTGGCTTCCTTTACTGCAGCGGGAATTTCTGGAGCAAGTCCTTCTTCAACCGGTTGGACTTCCTTCCGTATTGGACTGGTAGCATTTTTGGTTCCTTTTATTTTTGTGTATGAGCCGGTTATGCTTCTCTATGGAAGTGCAGGAGAGATAGCACTGGTAATTGTAACCTCTCTCATCGGATGTAAGGCATTAGCAGCGGCAATTGAAGGATGGTTCTTATGCGAATTAAAGATATATGAACGTATCATGCTTTTTGCAGCAGGTATTTGTATGATGATACCAGGATGGCAGACAGATTTAATTGGTGCAGCATTGTTTGTAGCATCCTATCTGCTGCAGAAAAGGAAAAGCGAACGAGGAGATAAGTAGATGAAGGATATAAAAGGTTGGATTGCGTTGCTTCTTTTTGCAGTGAGTTGTTTTGTAATCGGCAGTAATCGTTTTTTGATGAAGTCTTTGAATGCAACGGTTATTATTATGTTAATCATTTCTGTGGTGCTTGTAATAATGTTAAATTATAAAAAAGGAGAGGATGAGAAATGAAGAAACGAATTTTTATGGGTCTTGTGATGGCAGCAGCAGTGGGATTGTGTGCTTGCAGTCAAAAGGAAACTGCGTCGGAAACGACAGCAGTAGCAGCAGAAACGTCAACAGCAGCATTTGAAGAAAACGCAGAGGGGAAGGATGGCAATGCTAGTGGAACAGATGAAAATCTGAAGTATGATTCCCAACAGTTTATCAGTATGATGACCAGTACACCGGGAGGTGGAATGTACAATATGGCAGCAGCCATTGCACCTATCTGGGAAGAAAATTTGAATGTAGTAGCTAGTATTGGCCCTGGAGGTAGCTTCTCAAACTTTAATGCAGTGGCAAAGGGAGAAACTAATATTGGTTTTAGTCATCAGTGCATGCATTACTGGGCAGAACGGGGAGAAGATCCTTTTGAGCAGAAAGTCGAAGGTTTAAGCACACTGTCAACTCTTTTTCCGGCTACGGTTCAGATGTTTACGACTGCTTCAAACACGGATATTCAGAGCTTAGCCGATATTGAAGACAAGAGGATTGGCTTGGGAGCCCAGGGGTCTGCGTTAAATATTTTTATTCTGGATTATTTGAAGCAGATTTATGGGATTACACCAGACACAATTACGGCAAAGGGCGGTTCTATAAGCTATATGTCAGATAGTGAGATGTCTTCCGCCTTGTCTGATGGAATTATTGATATTGGATTTGCACTGGGAACTTATCCAAAATCCAGTATTCAGGAAATTGAAAATTCTCCTGGAATCCGTTTCATTGAATTTGGAGATGATTTACAGAAGTATCTGGATTCTAATACTGGGTGGGACAAGTTTACTATTCCGGCAGGTACTTATGCAGGACAAGACAAGGACTATGAGACAGCTACATCTTGGGCGGTTATGACTGTTTCTGATACCATGGATGAAGAATTGGCTTACCGTCTGACAAAGAGCATGTGGGAAAATATTACGACTGCGGGGGAATCCTGTTTTGAAATCAACAATTTTATGAAGTTGGAGACAGCTACTGCAGCAATGGAAGGAGCACCGCTTCATCCAGGTGCAGAAAGATATTATAAAGAGGTTGGAATTTTAAAGTAAGTTGGTTCAGATAAAAGACTGCCGATTCTCGGAAAATGAGAATTCAGCAGTCTTTTTTGTTTCCATCAAGATTGACTGTAAATGGAGCGAAATAAACAGGGTAAATTCCAATAATCTTTGGAGGTATAAGGACCTTTGACCAATGGCATGTTAACACTTCCTTTCCATTATCGTTATTATAGAAGAAACAGAGACAACAAACAAGGCTTTACTTTTGCCTCAAAGTTTTCTAATATAGTAAAGAACCGTGTGACTGCAAAGTGTAATGCAGTTATTACCGTTCATGCGTTGCGCAAACAGCAGGATTTGTTTGTTGTTTTTCAGCAACAAGTTAGAATATAGAGGCATTACGATGAAGTTTATTTATACCAGAAGCAACGATGAAATCCGTATAGATCAGATCGAAGACCCAGAGGCGGTGATCTATGTACCGGAGCGTTTTGAGGATTGTCCGGTGACAGAGCTTGGCTCCTATGTGCTGGCGCACAGTTCTGTGGAGGAGATTCATCTTCCACCGTATGTCAGAAAGATCGGTGCGTACGGATTTTATGAGTGTGAACAACTAAAAAGAATTTATTGTTACAGCCGGGTGCTGGATCTTGGTGCCGGGCTGTTTGCTGGTGTACCTGCAGTAGAGTATCTGGATATTACGGAGTTTCCGGGTGAGCGTTCCTGCTTAAAGGAGATGTTGACAGAACTCCGGCAGACTTTGCGGGTGCAGATCCATTGTTACTGCACACGCATGCGTGTGCAGCAACGGGATTTTGCCGATGCTTCGCATTCCAAATCGGCAAAATCCGCAGCCACAACTGTATCGTACGGAATTTTCAGTTCAGAAAATTCCTACCCGTGTACAGCAATGATTCAGCCGCTGCGGCAGGCGGGGCGAAAGGAAGCAGGGCAGGAAATCTTAAAACCGGGAGAAACAAAGCAGCGGGAAAGAGAACAGCAAAACTTGGATCTGTCTTCGGAGAAACTGCCGGAAGAATACGAGGCGAGACTGATCTTTCCGGAGTATTTCGAGGATTCGGTTGAGAATACACCAGCCCGCATTGTCTGCATCGAGACGCATGGCTGTGGGCACCGTTACCGGTACTGTTTTGCCGGGCGGGTGTTCCAGTACCGGGGCTACGATGAGCTTTTTCCACATGTGCAGGTGCAGGAAAAAGAAGAACTGGTCACAGAGCTGGCATTGGGAAGGCTGCTCTATCCCAAAGAATTATCGGAGAAATTCCGGGAACAGTACCAGACTTATATTCGGGAGCACTGGGAGATGGCCGGACGGCTTTTGATTCAGGCAGATAACATGAAGAAGAACCACGTGAGCAACCTGGAACCAGGAAAACTGCCGTGGCTGGTAGAAGAGGTGCTTATGCCAAGGAAGGATCAATGCGAAACCCGGCAGCCAGAACTTGCGGCAGAACAACTCCGGAATACGGAACAAAATCAGCCGCTTCAGAATTTCTCTGCCCAGCTTTCCACATTTATTCAGATAGCTCAGGAATCCGGCGATACGGAAATGGTGAGCTGGCTGATGGAACGGCGGCATCAGCTTCGGGCTGCAGATTCGATGCAGTCTGCAGGTGCACTACATGATGCCGAAACAATACAGGATTTAACTGGTGACATGGAACATTCAGTGAAAACGCAGTTATCAAAGCGGAAACGCCGATTCAAATTTTGAAAACCGCCCTCGCAGTGTTTTTTGGCGATGGGCAGTTGATAGATAAGAAAGGGGAAATCGCTGTCGGACGCACATGGTTGTGTGTCTGGTAACGAGAATTACGGAACATGATCGATCCAACCAGGCACAGACAGCTGGAAGAACTGAATATGGTGGAACTTTGTACCCGGATCTTCCGGAATGCCAGGAATGAACTGTACCTGAATATGCGGTATCTGGACCTTTCGTTAAGTTCGCTTGGCTTTGAGGCAGACCCGTGCTGCCGTGGTGTGGGGACAGATGGATTTGTGATCTACTATCATCCGGATTACGTCTGCGATCTGTACCAGAGGGGGCGCGTGCATGTGAACCGGGCATATCTGCACATGGTGCTGCACTGCCTGTTCTGCCATATGGACACGCGCGGCAAACGGGAACCGGAACTTTGGAACCTGGCCTGCGATATTGCGGTGGAATCCATGCTGGACGACATGTATGTAAAATGCATTCGTGTGGTACCGACGCCGTTTCGCCGGGACTGGTACGGAAGGCTGCATGCGAAGCTTACTGTGCTGAATGCAGAGGGCGTGTATCGTGTGCTGAAGGAAGAGCAGCTGGAGCCGAGGAGGCTGGAGCGTCTGGCAGCGGAATTTCTGGTGGATGACCACAGTTTCTGGGATCTCCCGGGGGATTCCCCGAAGACTCCCATGGTGCGCCAGACGCAGTGGAGCAATAACCGGGAAAAGGTGCAGACCGAGATGGAGACCATGGGAAACCAGCAGGACGAGGAAAATAAAAGTATGCTGGAGCAGATCCAGGTGGAGAACCGGGAACGGTATGATTACCGTCACTTTCTGCAGCGCTTTTCGGTACTGCGGGAGGAGATGCAGGTCGATCCGGATTCCTTCGATACGATCTTTTATACCTACGGGCTTTCGCTGTATGGCAACATGCCGCTCATCGAGCCGCTGGAATCCAAAGAAGTCAGCCGGATCGAGGATTTTGTTGTGGTGATCGACACCTCCATGTCCTGTTCCGGGGATCTGGTGCGGTGTTTTCTGGAGGAAACCTACGACGTGCTTTGTCAGTCGGACAGTTATTTTAAGAAGACCAACATCCACATCATCCAGTGTGATGAACAGGTGCAGCAGGACCGTCTCATTACGAATCAGGAAGAGATGGAAGCCTACATGCGGGATTTTACCATCATCGGGCAGGGCGGCACGGATTTCCGTCCGGCATTCGAGTATGTGAATGGACTGATCCGCCAGGGGGCTTTTCGCCGCCTGAAGGGACTGCTGTATTTTACAGACGGAGAGGGGATCTATCCGGTAAAACGGCCGGTGTATGATACCGCTTTCGTCTTTTTGAAGGATCAGTATACCGATATTTCTGTCCCGGCCTGGGCCATGAAGCTGATCCTGGAGCCGGAGCAGCTGCTGGAGAACAGCGGAGGACAATCTTCTGGCAGTAAGGTAGCGAAGGACAGTCCGCTTTAGGAGCAGCTGCTGGAGAACGATGTCACGGGCAGCGAACATGACGGACGGAACGTAACTGTGAAGGTACGGAACAGTTACGACAGAATTACATTGGAAAGGAAGAATAGGAATCATGAACATTAAGCGGGCAAAACAGGAAATCAAAGACACTGTGGCCGCGTATCTGGCAAAGGATGAGTTTGGGGCTTACGAGATTCCCTCCATCCGCCAGCGTCCGATGCTTCTGATCGGACCGCCGGGAATCGGCAAGACCCAGATTATGGAGCAAGTGGCGCAGGAATGTCAGATCGGTCTGGTGGCTTATACCATCACCCATCATACCCGGCAGAGTGCGGTGGGACTGCCCTTTATCGAGCATAAACAGTACGGTGGAAAGGAGTATGCCGTTACCGAGTATACGATGAGTGAGATCGTGGCATCGGTCTACGAGCGCATGGAACGGAGTGGAATGCCGGAGGGCATTCTGTTTATCGATGAGATCAACTGTGTGTCGGAAACATTGGCACCGACCATGCTGCAGTTTCTGCAGGGTAAGTCATTTGGAAACCATAAGATCCCGGAGGGATGGATCATTGTGGCAGCAGGAAACCCGCCGGAATACAACAAGTCAGTGCGCGAGTTCGATATCGTCACCATGGACCGGATCCGCCGCATCGATGTGGAGCCGGATCTGAACGTCTGGAAAGAGTATGCAAAGACAGCCGGGGTGCATCCGGCGATCCTTTCTTATCTGAGCGTGCGGCCGCAGAATTTCTGTCAGATCGAGACAACGGTGGACGGCAAGCGCTTTGTGACGCCGCGTGGCTGGGAAGATCTGTCCGAGCTGATCTGGATCTACGAAAAGCAGGGCCGCAAGATGGACCGGGAACTGGTGGGAGAATATCTGCAGTTTCCAAAGATTGCGAAGGACTTTGCAAATTATCTGGAGCTGTACTACAAATACCAGGATGATTACCAGGTGGAGCAGGTGCTTGCGGGTCATATTTCCGAGGCTGCGGTGGACAAGCTGCAGCGGGCATCCTTTGATGAGCGCATCAGCGTGGTGAGCCTGCTTCTGTCGGGGCTGAATGAAAAATTCCGAAATCTTATTTATATGGAAGAGATGATGAGTCTGCGTATGGAGCAGATGAAAAAGCTGCAGAGTGCCCAGACAGCAAACCGGGATGGTGTGCTGGCAAATGCCCTGGCAGCACTTGCCAATCAATTCCGCGCAGACTGGACCAACCGGCTGGAAAATGCCCTGCTCTCCCGTACGCAGCTTCGCACCTGCCGTGCGGTGAGTGCCAAACTGGAAGAGGATTCCATGGCACTCTTAAAGAGCGGCATCACCGACTGGGACGAGGGCTTTGCGCTTTTGCGTGAGCGTTTTGGCGTGGATAGTGACCGTTATGAGGAACGGTTCGATGAGGCGGGCGCAGCGCTGGAGCATGCGTTTGACTTTATGGAAGCGGCTTTTGCAAACAGCCAGGAGCTGGTGCTGTTTGTGACAGAACTCAATACCGGGGCATACAGCGTTCATTTCCTGCAGGATTATGAATGCGAGCGCTATTACCAGTACAACCGGAATCTGCTGTTCTCCCAGGAGGAGCAGGAGATCGAGGCACTACTAAATAAGAGAGGGTAAGAACCACAATGATGTTTTTGACAAAGCTGATGCTGCTCACGGCAGCAGAAACGGATGCAGACCTTTCTACTGTTTTGGAGGAAACCAAGGCAGTGGCAGAAGAGGTTCAGGAGGATCTGCAGAATTTAAAACCCAATGTAATTTTAGAAACCGTAAAGAGCTGGCTTCCGGGACTTATGAGCTTTGCTTACCGTCTGGTGATCGCCATTCTCATTCTGGTGATCGGAAACCGGATCGTGCATGCCGTGCGCAAGTTCTTATATAAGACCTTTACACGCATGAATCTGGATCCGAGTATCAGCCGTTTCCTGATCTCTGTGGCAGATGCCTGCATTTACGCGCTGGCGATCTTTATCGCGGCCGATAAGATCGGTATCCCGTCGGCCTCCATCATCGCGCTTTTGGGTTCTGCCGGACTGGCCGTTGGCCTTTCCCTGCAGGGCAGCCTGGCGAATGTGGCAGGCGGAATCCTGCTGCTGCTGCTGCGTCCGTTTGGCGTGCACGACTACATTGTGAGCGGCGGATACGAGGGAACGGTACAGAGTATCGGCCTGGCTTACACCACCATCATTACGGTCGATAACAAAAAGATTACGATCCCCAATGGCCAGATTTCCAACAGCACGGTTGTGAATGTCACTTCCCAGGAAAAGCGCCGGGTAGACCTGGTGATAGGAATTGGTTACGGTGCCGATATCAAAAAGGCAAAAGAGCTGATCCGTCAGGTGTACGAGAAGCATCCGCTGGTACTGGCAGAGGACGGCATTACCATTTATGTGGATGAGCTGGCCGACAGCGCGGTTATGCTCGGCTGCCGCGGCTGGACTAAAACGGAAAATTATTGGCAGGTCCGCTGGGATGTGCTGGAAAGCATTAAGGAAGTGTTCGATGCGAACGGCATTGAGATCCCGTTCAACCAGATGGATGTGAATATCAAACATCAGTGAGACATTGAAAATGCACCGCAGGCTTTTGGCTTGCGGTGCATTTTTGCAGAAACTCCATTACTCGAAAAATAATTTCAGATCCTCTTCAACTGTTCCAATGCCCGCGATGCCGAAGTTTTCCACCAGAACCTTCGCAACATTTGGGGATAAGAAGGCCGGAAGGGTCGGTCCTAAGTGGATATTCTTCACACCGAGGTATAAAAGCGCCAGCAGGACAATGACCGCTTTCTGCTCGTACCATGCGATGTTGTAGACGATCGGCAGGTCGTTGATGTCGTCCAGACCGAAAACTTCCTTTAATTTCAGTGCGATGACAGCCAGGGAGTAGGAGTCATTGCACTGTCCGGCATCCAGCACACGCGGAATCCCGTTGATATCGCCCAGGTCCAGCTTATTATATTTGTACTTTGCGCAGCCTGCGGTTAAGATCACGGCATCGTGCGGCAGTGCCTTTGCAAAATCGGTGTAGTAGTTTCTGGATTTGGCCCGTCCGTCACAGCCAGCCATAACTACGAACTTCCGGATCGCACCGGTTTTTACTGCGTCTACGATCTGGTCAGCCAGGGCCAGCACCTGGTTGTGGGCAAAGCCGCCCAGGATCTCACCCTGCTCAATTTCCGTCGGAGCGGCGCAGCGTTTTGCCTGTTCGATGATTTCAGAGAAATCTTTTTCTTCGCCAATCTCACCGCCGATGTGCTTACAGCCCGGATATCCGGCTGCCCCGGTGGTGTAGAGGCGGTCTTTATAGCTGTCCTTCGGCGGCACGATGCAGTTGGTCGTCATAAGGATCGGTCCGTTGAAGCTCTCAAACTCTTCTTTCTGTTTCCACCATGCATTTCCGTAGTTGCCGACGAAGTTCGGATACTTCTTGAAAGCCGGATAGTAGTGGGCCGGAAGCATCTCGGAATGGGTGTATACATCTACACCGGTTCCCTGTGTCTGGATCAGCAGCATCTCAAGGTCGCGCAGGTCGTGGCCGGAAACCAGAATGCCCGGGCGCTTGCCGACACCAATGTTTACACGGGTCATTTCCGGGTGACCGTAAGCGCCGGTATTGGCTGCATCCAACAGAGCCATGCCCTCCACACCGTATTTTCCGGTCTCCAGGGTTAAGTTTACATAATCCGAGACAGTCAGGGAATCATCCAGCGTAGCGGCCAGGGCGCGCTGCAGGAAAGCATCCAGCTCCGCATTCTCCTTTAACAGGGCATTCGCGTGCTTGCTGTAGGCGGAAAGTCCTTTTAAACCATAAGTGATCATCTCGCGCAGGCTGCGGATATCCTCATCCTTGGTAGAGAGAACCCCTACCAGGGCCGCTTTGACTGCAAAGGTATGTTCCTCGCCGTTCCAGAGTGCGGCAGCCGGAAGCAAGGAGGTATCCGGGCATTGCTTTAAGAGATTTTCCTTGGTGTCCAGCGTTTCGCGGATGCGGGCAACGATCATCTCTTTGTCAAAGTTCGCGTTGGTGATGGTGGTGAAGAGATTCACAGTGATGAGATGGTTGATCTCAGCGCTGATTTCGGTTCCCAGGCTGCGCAGATGCGTGGTGACAGCGGAAATCCCGCGGGTAACATATACTAAAAGGTCCTGCATGGCAGCGACCTCCGGAGTTTTTCCGCAGACACCGGAATTGGTGCATCCGGTACAGCCTGCAGTTTCCTGGCACTGATAGCAAAACATATTCTGACTCATAAATATTTCCTCCTTACAACACAAATAATATCAGTAACGTAACAACATGGTCAGAGTATAATAGATATGGCTGCATTTGAATGTTGTTTAAACAACAAAATTGCATTATAATGGTGTTAAAATGCTGGAAATATATGGAATGATAAAGAAGGAGGAACCGCGATGTGTACAGCAGCAGTCTATAAAACAAAAGACTTTTATTTTGGACGGAATCTGGATTACGAATTTCCGTACGGGGAGGAGGTTACAGTCACACCCCGGAATTATCCGTTCCATTTCCGTTTCCTTGGTGAGATGGAGCATCATTATGCCATGATCGGCATGGCACATATTGCGGATAACTATCCGCTTTATTACGATGCGGTAAATGAAAAAGGGCTCGGCATGGCCGGTCTGAACTTTGTGGGAAACGCTGTGTACGGAGAACCCGTAACCGATGGAACAAAAGAAAATGTTGCGCAGTTTGAACTGCCGCTGTGGCTGTTGGGACAGTGCGCAACTGTGAAAGAGGTGCGTGCGCTGCTTGCAAAAATCCAGATCACGAATACGCCATTCAATGAAAAATATCCGGTTTCCCAGCTCCACTGGATGATCGCGGACCGGGAAGAAACCATCGTAGTGGAAGCCGTGGCAGACGGACTTCATATTTATGATAATCCGGCCGGAGTCCTCACAAACAACCCGCCGTTTCCGCAGCAGATGTTCCGCTTAAATGATTACCGCGGTCTGTCTCCGAGGCAGCCGGAAAACACCTTCGCACCGGGACTTGACCTTACGGCCTACAGTCGCGGTATGGGTGCATTGGGGCTGCCGGGCGATCTATCTTCTGCTTCCCGCTTCGTCCGTGCTGCTTATGTGCGCGGAAATTCCTTATCGGGGGATTCTGAAAGCGCGAGCGTGAGCCAGTTCTTCCATATCCTGCACTCCGTAGAGCAGCAGAGAGGTTGCTGCGATGTAGGCGGCGAAAAGTACGAGATCACGATTTATACTTCCTGTTGCAATGCAGACAAGGGAATCTACTACTACACCACCTACGAAAATCACCAGATCACAGGCGTGGACATGCATGCGGAGAATCTGGACGGGGCAGAACTCGCGCGATATCCGCTTGTGCAGGGCGAGCAGATCTGCTGGCAGAACAAGGAAAAGTAACAACATCTTATATTTATAATAGGCCCGTGCGGGCTGCTGGTCTGATTTTATCAGTCAACTGCCTGCACAGGCCTTGGTATTATGCGCAACCTAATTACAGTTTTCTTTTACAAATTGTACGATATCTTCATTTACTTCCATGATTCGAGGATCGTTTTCCATCTCAGAAATACTCATCCAACAATAGGAAACGCCATCAATCTCAAATGAATTCGATCTCGCAGCATTCGGAAAAGAAGAAATATTTGCCAAATACAATTTGTGACTGTAAATACGTTCTTCTTTATGGCTTTCCGAGTATTTCTTACTGAGATTTTGGGCAATATACTGGAGCTTTATATCGTCTGCTTTTATTTTTAACTTGTTTGATATTCCAGATACAATAAAGTTTTCGTTATTCGTGTTATCTTTGAAGTTTAAGAATAAATAAGCATTCCAACGGGTATCGTAGTAGAGTAAAAATTTATTTGGAAATTCATCAAACGTGTTTTTGATTGCAATAATTGAATGATTGTGAGTTATTTCATTCAGCCTATTGATGTCCTGAAAAAGATCTTCGTATGTATAGGAGTTTTTGGAACAATGATAGATATCAAAAATACTTTTTCCGGTAAAAAATAAGCCTAATAGGACGAAAATAGTTTTTATGACAATGCCAGAAATTATGAAAAAATCGCTATAAGAAGCCCAAATTACAGATATCAAAAAAGAGACTGCTGATAATAAACTATCCCATACAACAGTCTTACCTATAAATTGTTTCTTTTGTTCGAGCAATAAATTCAACTTAACATCATCCAGTAATATTTTCATATGTATTGTTCCTTTGCAAAATGAAAAAACCATTATATAGCATTGCAATAAAAAACACAAGAACTTTTCTCTAGGATAACATAGGAAAATCGTAAGCGCAAGGCGATTCAATCGACAAAATTCGCGCGTATAAAATCTAAAAGCCGGTGGTAAGAAATCTTTCCCTCTGGAACCAGGCGGGCAAATACGACATAAATATGGAACATTCCCGGCTGGATCTCACAGGTGACCGGAACCTGACATGCTTTCAGCTTCTCTACGACCTGTAAAGTCTCGTCATACAGCATTTCATGGGTGCCAACAGAGAAAAACATGGGTGGAAAGCCGTGATAATCCCCGAAGATCGGTGAAACATACGGATCTGTCCGGTCTGCATTTCCCAGAAATGAAAAAATCTTTCCCTGCATGAGTGCCTGCAGGCGATCTTCGGTCAGAGTTTTTCCCTTGTTGCCGAACATGACATCCCTTCCGTAATTGTCACGGAAGCTCTGGGTGTTGCAGGTCATGTCGGTCCAGGCGGAGATACAGAATGCGGCTCTCGGCATGGTTTTGTTTAGATCCCGCAGCTTTAAGAGCAGAGCCAGGGCCAGATTGGCGCCTGCGGAGTCACCGCCCAGTATGATCTGGTCCGGCGCATAACCCTGCCGTTTGGTAAGATCATCCCAAAGATCCAGGGCTTCATTTAATTGTGTGGGGTATTGGTAGTCCGGAGCGCACCGGTAATCCAGGTAAATGGTCTCGCAGCCATTGGCTGCTTGAAAAAAGCCGGTGGAAAAATTGCGGTAGGATGGCACCAGGCCGTCCCGGTAGGCACCTCCATGAAAATATAGGAGTACACGTCCGGTACGTTCGGTGTCTGTACGGATGACACGTTGAAAGGCAGTGCCGCCTGGTGTGGTCTCTGCAGACCAGGTGTAGGCTTCTGGCAAGTGGTCTTTATTGAAAATAGCATTCTGCCAGCGGTGTCTTGCGGCAGAATGCTTTTTATGTGGCGCATTATGATTCATATTTTTCCAGATCATATGACTGATCAGGAGACCTCGGATGGATGTCATGTTTTTTTCCTCGCCTGTTTAAGGTTTTGTGTTTTTACGGTTCGTTGTCTCATGGAGACACCCATGACATCCATTATACTACAGTTGTTGCTATTATTGAACCACAGAACCCAGTCTTTTGCGGATCTCCGGACCGATACTCATGGCAAGCACCATCTTGATGAGGTCAGCCGGGATAAATGGGATAACACAGACTGCAAGGGCAGCCGATACCGTGTAGTTGGCCTGGAAGCAGAACCATACAGTTCCGAGTGCGTAACAGATCATGGTGCCGACGATCATGCCGACCAGCTGGACCCAGCGCTTTTTGCAGTGGTCAATCACAAATCCGGCAATGATCGCCATCGGGATAAAGCCTACAATGTAACCGCCGGTTGGTCCGGCGAGCTTGGCAACGCCGCCGGTAAAACCGGAAAAGACAGGAAGTCCGGCAAAGCCGAGCAGTAAATAAATGAAATAACTGATTGTCCCTTTTTTCCAGTCCAACAGGTAAAGAGATAGATAGATGGCGAAATTAGTAAGAGAGATCGGCACCGGCCCGATCGGGATGGACAGCGGTGCGAGAATACAGGTGACAGCGGTCATAAGCGCTGTCATAGTCATGGCATAAGTGTTGCTTCTCCGGAAAGATCCGGCGGTAGTCTGGTTTGTCATAGTGAACTCCTTTCGTTTTTTGTTAAGCGGATTCGATTTCGTAAGTGAAACCGGCTTCCTCAATGGCCCGGATGGTATCCTGGATTCCCTGCCCGCCCGCGGTCAGGTAACCGGAGGCAAAAATGGAATCCACCACGCGGAGCAGGTCTTTTTCTTTTCCCTTAAAATAAACTTCCCGTCCGGCAGCACAGCGGATATCAGATTTCGGGACCAGAAGTCTGGCAAGGCAGAGCACCTTCAGACAGTATTCCGTTGTGAGCCCAGAAATATCGGCGTGCTCTAACGGAGTGCCCGGGATCGGAAGCAGGAAATTGATCGGGAGTGCTTCCGGCTGGATCTCGCGGAGTTCCAGAAGCATGTCGACAACATCTTCTTTGGACTCGCCCATGCCGATGATCCCGCCGCTGCAGATCTCAAATCCCAGTCCCTGAAGCATTTTGATGTTGGCCACGCGCTGCTCAAAGGTATGGGTGGAGCAGATGTTGGGATAATAGGAACGGCTACTGTTTAAATTGTGGTTGATGCGGTCGAGCCCGGCTTCTTTTAAGATTTTCGCCTGATGCTCGGTCAGAAAGCCGATGGAACAGCACAGATGCGTACCGGTTTCTTTCATTTTACAGATCCGTTTCGCCAGATCTTCGATTTCCGCGTCGGTGAATTTCATTCCGCTTAAGCCGATACAGTGGCGGGACAGATGGTTCTCGTTGACAAAGTCATTGTCTTTATATAATTTCTCATCGTCTACCCATTTGTATTTATCAATCTCAGCTTTGGAGCGGCAGGACTGGGCACAGTAAGCGCAGTCCTGGGAACAGTTTCCGCTGCGGGCATTGGTCAGGATATGGATGCTTACATGGTTTCCTTTATACTTTCTGCGCAGGACTTCTGCACGGGCGATGAGTTCCGGAAGTTCTCCATCCGGAGTGTTTAAGATGGCAAGCGCTTCCTCGCGGGAAAGCTGTGGATCGGTGGAAATATCAGGCGTTGTGCTCATAAGATCGGATCTCCTTTGATATGGTAAATAAAAATTGGTTTTGAGAAATAAAATAGCACGAGGAGATATAATTGTCAACATATAATTGAAAATTGGTTAACAATTAGATGCAAGGAAATAGAAGACAGCCAGAGCATGTGGACAAGGGAGTCCATGTATTGCGATGAAATAAGAATATTAGACTGGATCCAGACTTTTCGGACACCGCTTGGGGATTCGCTGCCGTGTCGGCGCTCTTTTTTGCCGGGGAGAAGAAAATCTGGAAAGAAGCTTTTTTGGATTCCCGCAGACGAAAAACCAGCTCTTTTGCATTTGCAGAAGATGGCATTGTGAAAGACACAAATTCTTCACAAATAATTAGCACTCACCTCTTGACAGTGCTAACAACATGTGCTATAGTACAGCTAATGTTATAGAAGTAGTATAACAGATGAGATAAAAGATGACGTTGCACTAAAAGGAATGGAGGTGTGATTTATGAATATAAACAAATTTACCCAGAAATCAATGGAAGCCGTCCAGAACTGTGAAAAGCTTGCTTACGAATATGGCAATCAGCAGATCGAACAGGAGCATCTGTTCTACAGTCTGCTCACATTGGATGACAGCCTTATTTTAAAATTGTTAACCAAGATGGGCATCAGCAAAGAGCTGATCACCAATGAAGCACAGCAGAAGCTGGCAGGACTGCCGAAGGTAAGCGGTTCCAGTCAGGTTTACATCAGCAATGATTTAAATAAAGTCCTCATCAATGCGGAGGACGAATCCAAAGCCATGGGCGATGAATATGTCTCCGTTGAGCATATTTTCCTGTCCATGTTAAAGTATGCGGACCGTACCATGAAGGATCTGTTCCGCCAGTACGGCATTACCCGCGACACCTTTTTGCAGGCACTGTCTACGGTGCGCGGCAACCAGAGAGTTGTCAGCGACAATCCGGAAGCAACCTATGACACCCTGGAAAAATATGGCTACGACCTGGTAGAGCGTGCGAAGGACCAGAAGCTTGACCCGGTCATCGGTCGTGACAGCGAGATCCGTAATGTAATCCAGATTCTTTCCCGAAAGACCAAGAACAACCCGGTCCTGATCGGTGAGCCTGGTGTTGGTAAGACGGCGGTTGTCGAGGGACTGGCCCAGCGTATTGTCCGCGGCGATGTGCCGGAAGGCTTAAAGAACCGCAAGCTGTTTGCGCTGGATATGGGCGCGCTGGTTGCAGGCGCCAAGTACCGTGGCGAGTTTGAGGAGCGGTTAAAAGCCGTTCTGGAAGAAGTGAAAAAGAGTGAAGGACAGATCATTCTGTTCATCGATGAGCTGCATACCATTGTGGGAGCCGGCAAGACCGAGGGCTCCATGGATGCAGGCAACCTGTTAAAACCGATGCTTGCCAGAGGCGAGCTGCACTGTATCGGTGCGACCACACTGGATGAATACCGGAAAT
>OKRR01001590.1_pt1 | contig 19435 bp, 22 predicted proteins | sample 1601211 | NCBI WGS metagenome assembly OKRR01 (sample SAMEA3541525, study PRJEB24748) | human gut metagenome | biome: human gut; feature: human-associated habitat; material: faeces | place: China | collected 2012
AATTCGCTAAAAAATAAAGAAAAAGATTGACGCATGGACATCGTTATGCTATAGTGGTATGGCGAATGGAAGAGCTTAGGTCTTTTTTTTATGCTCAAAATTAGCCTGTGGGCTGATCCGGCAGAAAAAAAGGCTGAAAAACAACGAAAAAATCAAGTGGAGGTGGAAGTCGTGCGCACAAAGATTACACTGGCATGTACAGAATGTAAACAGCGGAACTACAACATGACGAAGGATAAAAAGACACATCCGGATCGCATGGAGACCAAAAAATATTGTAGATTCTGCAAAACTCATACTTTACACAAAGAAACCAAGTAAGGAGTGTGAACTATGGGAGAAACTACAGGCACTGAGAAGGCTCCGAAGAAGAGCTTTTTCAAGGGTTTAAAAGCTGAGTTCAACAAAATCGTATGGCCTGACCAGGAAACCGTTGGCAAGCAGACTGTTGCTGTAGTAGCGGTTACCGCTGCGCTGGGAATTATCATCGCAATCCTGGATTTCATTATCAAATGGGGCCTCAGCTTCATTATTTAATTAAGGCGAGGGTGATAAGATGTCAGAAGCAAAGTGGTATGTAGTTCATACCTATTCAGGCTACGAGAACAAAGTTAAAGTTGACATTGAGAAAACCATTGAGAACCGTAACCTTCAGGATCAGATCCTCGAAGTTTCCGTTCCGATGCTCGAAGTCGCAGAACTCAAGAACGGCGTGGAGAAGCTTGCGGACAAAAAAATGTTCCCGGGCTATGTACTCATCCATATGATCATGAACGATGATACCTGGTATGTAGTACGCAACACCCGCGGCGTAACCGGCTTTGTCGGACCGGGCTCCAAGCCTGTTCCGTTAAGCGATGAGGAGATGGAGAGCCTCGGATTCGGAAAGACAGAAGTCGCTCTGGACTATGCAGTTGGCGATACCATTGTGGTAACGGCCGGTGCATGGAAGGACACGATCGGTGCCGTTAAGTCTATCAATGAAAGTAAGCACACTCTTACGATCAATGTCGAGATGTTCGGCCGTGAAACACCGGTTGAACTCAATTTCACAGAAGTGAAGCACATGTAACAACGAAAAAGGACCGGTGATGCCGGTTCGTGGGAGGGACACCCCCGACAATACCACATTATTAGGAGGTCATTATCATGGCAAAGAAAGTAACTGGTTACATCAAATTACAGATTCCGGCAGGCAAGGCTACCCCGGCTCCGCCGGTTGGTCCGGCACTGGGTCAGCACGGTGTTAATATTGTACAGTTCACCAAGGAGTTCAACGCAAGAACCGCAGATCAGGGCGATCTGATCATCCCGGTTGTTATTACCGTATATGCAGATAGAAGCTTCAGCTTCGTTACCAAGACTCCGCCGGCAGCTGTTCTGTTAAAGAAAGCCTGCAAGATCAAATCCGGTTCCGCAACCCCGAACAAGACCAAAGTTGCTACCATCTCTAAGGCAGATCTTCAGAAGATCGCTGAGACCAAGATGCCTGACTTAAACGCAGCAAGTCTGGAAGCAGCTATGAGCATGATTGCAGGTACTGCAAGAAGCATGGGTATCACTGTTGAGGAGTAATTCTTCATACAGGACTGAGATGAAACTTTAAATACGTGGGAGGGACATCCCCGACAATACCACTAGGAGGTTATTTTATTATGAAACATGGAAAGAGATACGTAGAAGCGGCTAAAGCAGTAGACCGCGCTACTCTTTATGATGCAGCAGACGCTATCGCACTTGTTAAGAAGACTGCTGTAGCTAAATTTGATGAAACCATTGAGGCTCATATCAGAACCGGTTGTGACGGACGTCACGCTGACCAGCAGATCCGTGGTGCAGTTGTTCTGCCGCACGGTACTGGTAAAGTTACCAGAATCCTTGTTTTCGCTAAGGGTGCAAAGGCTGACGAGGCTCAGGCTGCAGGCGCAGATTTCGTAGGCGCTGAGGAGCTGATCCCGAAGATCCAGAACGAGGGATGGTTAGATTTTGATGTAGTTGTAGCTACCCCGGATATGATGGGCGTTGTTGGTCGTCTGGGCCGTGTACTTGGACCGAAGGGCTTAATGCCAAACCCGAAGGCTGGTACCGTAACCATGGACGTAACCAAAGCTATCAACGATATCAAAGCTGGTAAGATCGAGTACAGACTTGATAAAACCAACATTATCCACGTGCCAGTGGGTAAAGCTTCTTTCACTGAGGAGCAGTTAGCGGACAACTTCCAGACGCTTATGGATGCAATCAACAAAGCAAAACCGGCTACCTTAAAGGGTGCTTACATTAAGAGCGCAACCCTGACCTCTACCATGGGCCCGGGCGTTAAGCTGAACGTAGTTAAGCTGATGGCTTAATCAGATTTTGCAAAAAACTGATTGACAATCCAAATATAGTATGTTATCATACACAAGTATTGACTGCCGAAGACAGTAGGTGCCGTAAGGCGTAAGGTTACAGCCGCCTACCGAGGAACGTACAATTTTGTATTAAACGACGAATTTGTAGAGCCCCTCTGTCTTGCACAGTGGGGCTTTTCCTTGCAGTCTCCAGTTATATAATAAAACAGGAGGAAGACATTCATGGCTAAAGTTGAGTTAAAACAGCCTATCGTAGCTGAGATCTCCGAGCTGTTAAACGGCGCTGCATCCGCAGTAGTAGTAGACTATCGTGGTCTTACTGTTGCTCAGGATACCGAGCTTCGTAAGCAGTTAAGAGAAGCTGGTGTTGCTTACAAAGTATATAAGAACACCATGATCAAGCGTGCAGCTGAGGGTACCGATTTTGCAGCTCTGGATCCGGATTTAGAAGGACCGACCGCAATCGCAGTATCTAAGGACGACGCTACAGCTCCGGCAAGAATCCTGGCTGAGTTTGCTAAGAAAGCAGACAAGCTTGAGATCAAAGCTGGTGTTGTTGAAGGTACTTACTATGATCAGAAGGGTATGCAGGTTATTGCAACTATCCCGTCCAGAGAAGTACTTCTCGGAAAGTTACTGGGAAGCATCCAGTCTCCGATCACCAACTTCGCTCGTGTGCTTAACCAGATCGCTGAGCAGCAGGGCGCAGAGGCTTAATTTACTGACCGGTCCGCGGCGTACCGCATAACCATCAGTATGAAGCAATTCGATACCGCATCGAACTATCATTGATTCAGAAATATCATTATTTAATGGAGGAAATTAAAATGGCAAAGTTAACCACTGCAGAGTTTATCGAAGCTATCAAAGAGTTATCCGTATTAGAGCTGAACGAGCTGGTAAAGGCTTGTGAGGAAGAGTTTGGCGTATCCGCAGCAGCAGGCGTTGTAGTTGCAGCAGCAGCTGGCGCAGGCGAGGCAGCTGAGGAGAAGACCGAGTTCGACGTAGAGCTGACCGAGGTTGGCCCGAACAAGGTTAAAGTTATCAAGGTTGTACGTGAAGCTACCGGTCTTGGTCTGAAAGAGGCTAAGGACGTAGTTGACGGTGCTCCGAAGGTCCTGAAAGAGGGCGCTTCTAAGGAAGAGGCTGAGGACATCAAGGCTAAACTTGAGGCTGAGGGCGCAAAAGTTACCCTGAAGTAATTAAAACTCAACAAAGAGCTGTGAACCCCGGGAATCCGCAAGGATCTCCGGGGTTTTTCTGTATATGAAACAATTCGAAATAAAAAAATGCGCAAAAAAATACCCGAAAGCCCATAGGACTTTCGGGTATTGTGCTTTCAGGCGGTAGATTAAGCTACAACGTGAACGTTAACAGCCTGCAGACCACGGTTGCCCTCTGCGGTATCGAAGGTAACTTTCTGGCCATCCTCTAAGGTCTTGTAGCCATCAGCTACGATACCGGAGAAATGTACGAAAACTTCCTCACCAGTCTCGTCGTTGGTGATGAAGCCATAACCCTTAGTAGCGTTGAACCATTTAACTGTACCGTTATTCATTGTGGTACCTCCTATAAAAAATAAAATTTGTGTATTTTCGTATGAAACAAAAATCACATATTTTTGTAAATCTGGAATGTACTTCTTGACTTACAAAAATATGTGAATCAAAAGCTCATATCAAAATACACTGTGAGTTTACCACCCAACCCCTGTTCTGTCAAGCAATTTCGGCATTTCTTTAGATACTGAAGCGGTAGGTGATAGAAGGCGGTTTTGGCAGTGCTTTACGGCCTGCGGAGGTGAAAACAGGCGGATTTCAGTGTATGGACGGTAATGGTGTGATGGGTGCGTGGCCGGGGAAAGTGACCGGCCACGCACACTATGCCAAAACAAATAAGGGAAAAGTTGTCAAAGGGAAAAGACTGACTCTTCGCTGTCTGCGAGCCAGGCTTTCATGGCTCCGGTAAGCCATTTATTCCGGTGGCAGAGAACCTGGAGCCAGAAGGGGCTTGCGGAAGGCTCATAATCCAGCCGGACCAGCTTTTGAGCGGCCGGATGGATCCGGACAATAAGATCCGGGACCAGAATGACGGGGGCTGATCCGGAAGCTCTGCTGCTGTCAGCAGCGATGGAAAGTGCCAGGGCAGTATCAGAAATCCGGATCTGCCCGGAACCGGGAGCATGCAGTTTATGGTCAAGACCGGCTTCAAAATGACCGGTGCAGATGAGCGGATAATGAGAAAGTTCTTCTCCGGATAAGCCGGTTTGTCCGGCCAGCGGATGCCCCTTTGCGGCAAAAGCATGGAGGGGAGCCGGCAGATCTTTCGCTGCGTGGATCAGGTCTGTATCGGTGCGGAGCAGATCCAGCGTCAGGGCAAGATCGATATCATTGTGGCGCAGCCGGAACAGAAGCTCCTCCGGCTCTGCAATGACCTGCACGTTTACATCAACCTGAGGATAGTCCTGCAGGTAGTGGGCAATGCGGCTGCTCAGTCTTTCGCAGGAAAGCTGGCCGGATATGCCCAGACGGAGCGAACCGGTGATGGCAGATGTGTCCTGCTTTCCGACCTTCAGGGCATCTTCGGACATGCGGACAATGGCTGCCGCATAGGACAGAAATTCCTGCCCAGTCTGGGTGATGCGGATCTGTTTGCCTACGCGCTCGTAAAGCTGTGCTCCAAGCTCCTGCTCCAGCTGCTGCATCTGCATAGTAACGGTGGACTGGGCATATCCCAGAAGCTTTGCGGCTTTGGAAAGACTCTGGGTCTCAGCTACTTTGATAAATGTGATCAGGTTTCTAATTTCCATGAAGTACTTTCTTTATATCGAAATTAATGAAGTATAATAAAAATACTTCAAAATAATTGACATTGATATTGTAGCGCACATGAGGGAAAAACGCAAGCATATCTGGATAGATTTTATGAATATAAATAATGGGAGATAACAGGATCTCGCGGGAGGAAAGTACCATGGTCGTGAGCAAATGGAAATTTTCTGCAATGTGTCTTCTGCTGTTTCTGGCGCTTCTTGCGGATGGCGCTCTTGCAGGTGCGGCGTTTGCCGTTGCAAATCGGCAGCCATCTGTGATGCAATCCTCTGCCGTTGCAAACCGGCAGCCATCTGCGATGCAATCCTCTGCTGTCCGACCGCTCCAGGTTGCCCTCACCTTTGATGATGGCCCCCATCAGACCTGTACGCCGGCACTTTTAAACGGCCTGAAGCAGCGTGAGGTAAAAGCAACCTTCTTTCTCATGGGAGAAAATATTGCAGGGAAAGAGCCGCTGGTACAGCGCATGCAGGCAGAGGGCCATCTGATCGGAAATCATGGCTACCGCCATATCCAGATGACAAAAGAGGAGGCGGAACAGGCCTGCGCGGACATCGAGCAGACGGAAAAACTCATCCAGTCTATCACCGGGAAACGGCCGGAGTATCTGCGCCCTCCTTATGGCGATTGGAATGAGCAGCTGGAATGCCGGGTAAACCTGACCACGGTGCTGTGGAACGTGGATTCGCTGGACTGGAAATTTCAGAACACGGACCGGATCGTACGCCGGGTGGAGAAAGATGTGAAAGATGGAGATATCATCTTGATGCACGATATTTTTCCGACCTCTGTGGAGGCGGCGCTTAGGATCGTGGATGATCTGCAGAAACGGGGATATGAATTCGTGACGGTCGAGGAGCTTTTAGTGGATTAAAGCGGATACAGCTCTTTGCGAAACCCGGTTGACTCTGAAATCCCTGCGGATTATACTGGGAGCATACAGGCAGGAGGAGAACGATACATGGATTTGTTTGATTATATGAGAGCGAGTACCCAGGAGCAGGAGTCTCCCCTGGCGTCCCGCATGCGCCCTACCACGCTGGACGAAGTGGTGGGGCAGAAGCACATTATCGGAAAGGACAAGCTGCTTTACCGGGCAATCAGGGCAGACCAGCTTGGTTCCATCATTTTTTACGGTCCGCCGGGGACCGGAAAGACAACGCTGGCCAAGGTGATCGCAAACACCACCAGCGCGAGCTTCCGCCAGATCAACGCTACGGTTGCCGGAAAAAAAGATATGGAGGATGTAGTAAAAGAGGCGAAGGATGCTCTCGGCATGTACGGCAAAAAGACGATTTTATTTGTAGACGAGATCCACCGCTTTAATAAGAGCCAGCAGGATTACCTGCTTCCGTATGTGGAGGACGGAACCCTGATCCTCATTGGGGCAACTACGGAAAATCCATACTTTGAGGTGAACGGAGCGTTGCTTTCCCGTTCCCGCATTTTTGAGCTGAAGGCCCTGGAAAAGGATGACGTGAAGGAGCTGGTCCTGCGGGCAGTGCGGGATGAGAAAAAAGGAATGGGCAGCTATCATGCTGTGATCGATGATGAGGCGGCAGATTTTCTTGCGGATGTATCCGGCGGAGATGCCCGTGCTGCTTTGAATGCTGTAGAGCTGGGCGTCCTCACAACGGAGAGGGATCCGGCTGACGGCCTGATCCACATAACGCTGGATGTGGCGCAGGAGTGTATCCAGAAGCGGGCGGTCCGCTACGACAAGGACGGAGATAACCATTACGACACGATCTCCGCCTTTATCAAGAGCATGCGCGGTTCGGACCCCGATGCGGCAGTTTATTATCTGGCCCGGATGCTTTACGCGGGGGAAGATATTAAGTTTATTGCCCGCCGGATCATGATCTGTGCGGCGGAAGATGTGGGCAATGCAGACCCGCAGGCCCTTACGGTGGCAGTCAGTGCGGCCCAGGCTGTGGAGCGCATTGGCATGCCGGAGGCCCAGATCATTTTGTCTCAGGCAGTACTTTATGTGGCAACAGCTCCGAAATCCAATTCCGCATGCAATGCGGTATTTGAGGCGATGGATGCAGTAAAAAACCAGCGTTCCATGCCGGTTCCGGTACATCTGCAGGATTCTCATTACGGCGGTTCCGCAAAACTGGGACATGGAATCGGTTATCGGTATGCTCACGATTATCCGAATCATTATGTAAAGCAGCAGTATCTTCCGGATGGAATGGAGGGCCGGTGCTTCTATCATCCTTCGGAAAATGGATATGAGTCGAAAATTGCAAAACACATGCGTTTCTTGCGAGAGTCTGTTCAGGAATAAGAAAAATCCGGATAAAATAACCTTTTCTTTTTCGGAAAAATTCATTATAATGTGGTTATGCGCGGAGGCAGTGTCTGGCTGCTTCCGCATTTCATGAATCCATTATTCATATTGAGTCCCTCGGGATATCTATCCATTGATATAAACCCCATTTATCAGAATATAAGTTCAGATTGGAGAAAATATGCGAGAAAAATTACAGACCTTACCCGTATCCGTACTAAAGGAAATGGCGAAAGAGCAGGGCATCAAGGGAGCCACCGCGTTGCGGAAAGCGGAGCTGATCGAGGAGCTTTGCCGTGCGGCAGGAGAAAACGAGGAAAGCCGTACCCCAAACAGCCGGCCGGCTGCAGTCAGAAGAACGAATTTTAATCAGGCAGATCAGGCCGGGCAGAACCGCAGCAGCGAGCAGCAGACTGGCCAGCCTGCCCGGGAGGATGGAGCAGACCGGCTTCAGGAGGAGATGGACAGCGGCGTTCCGGCCAGCGGAATTCTGGAAGTTATGCCGGATGGCTTTGGCTTCATCCGATGCGAGAACTTTCTTCCGGGTGAGAACGACGTTTATGTCTCTCCGACCCAGATCCGCCGCTTTAACCTGAAAACCGGAGATATCATCAGCGGAAACCGCCGCGTGAAAACCTCGAATGAGAAATTTGCGGCTCTGTTGTACATTAAAAATGTGAATGGCTATCCGCTCAGCGCTCTGGAGCGCCGCCCGAACTTTGAAGAGCTGACTCCGGTATTCCCGAACAGCCGCCTTCACATGGAGACCCAGGGCAAGAGCAGTACGGCCATGCGTGTACTGGATCTTCTGGCACCGATCGGCAAAGGGCAGCGCGGCATGATCGTATCCCCGCCAAAAGCCGGAAAAACAACTCTTTTAAAGCAGGTTGCGCAGGCTGTTACCACCAACCACCCGGATATGCATATGATTATCCTTCTGATCGATGAGCGCCCGGAGGAGGTAACGGACATCAAAGAATCCGTGGTCGGCAAAAATGTAGAGGTTATTTATTCCACCTTTGATGAACTCCCTGACCGGCATAAACGGGTTTCGGAAATGGTCATCGAGCGAGCAAAGCGTCTGGTTGAGCATGGCCGGGATGTCATCATTCTACTGGACAGCATCACCCGTCTGGCCCGGGCCTACAACCTGGTGGTCCCGCCGAGCGGACGTACTCTTTCCGGCGGCCTTGATCCGGCAGCCCTGCACATGCCGAAACGCTTTTTCGGCGCGGCCCGCAACATGCGTGAGGGCGGCAGCCTGACCATACTGGCAACTGCGCTGGTAGACACCGGAAGCCGTATGGATGATGTCATCTATGAGGAATTCAAGGGAACCGGCAACATGGAGCTGGTATTAGACCGCAAGCTTTCCGAGAAACGTATCTTCCCGGCTATCGATATCTTAAAGTCCGGCACCCGCCGTGATGATCTGCTCCTGAGCCGCGATGAGGCCGAGGCAGTGGATATTGTCCGCAAGGCCACCAACAGCCTGAAGCCGGAAGATTCCGTGGAGCGGATCCTGGATCTGTTTGCTCAGACCCGGACCAACCGGGAGTTCGTGGAGGTGGCGAAAAAACGCCGTATGTTCTAACAAAAAATCTTTGAAAACCTTAGAAATATGCTTGCCAAGGCTATATTTATATGATACAATTATGGAGCTGTTTATAGATGTGGCGTGATTTTAACGGTACGAGTGAGACCGTTAGACGATCACAGTACTATATAATTGAGAAAGTGAAGAGGTGAAAATCATGAGAGAAGGAATCCATCCGGCTTATTATCAGGCTAAGGTTACCTGCAACTGCGGCAACGAGTTCGTTACCGGTTCCACCAAGGAAGAAATCCACGTAGAGGTTTGCTCTAAGTGCCATTCTTTCTACACCGGTCAGCAGAAAGCTGCTTCTGCACGCGGTCGTATCGATAAGTTCAACAAGAAATACGGCGTTAAGGCGTAAGCATAACGAGAGCGAGGTAAGGTTGAGACTCAAGTGGAGACACTTTGGCTCAACCTTATTTTTCTTTATAAGGAGATAGTAGTTTTATGAAATATTCCGGTATCGGCGGCCAGGCCGTCATTGAAGGAATTATGATGAAAAACAAAGACCAGTATGCCACGGCAGTGCGCAGGCCGGACGGCGGCATTGAGGTCAAAAAAGATACCTATGTCAGCATGACAGAGAAGGTGCCGTTTTGCGGACTTCCTTTTGTGCGCGGTGTCTTCAGCTTTGCGGATTCCATGATCCTTGGCATGCGGACACTGAGCTATTCAGCCAGCTTCTTTGAGGATGATGAAGATTCCGAACCTGGAAAACTGGAACTGTGGATGGACAAAGTCTTCGGAGAAAAGGTGGAGCAGGTGCTTATGGCGGTTGTTATGGTATTTTCCGTCATTATGGCCATTGGCATTTTCATGGTCCTGCCGCTGCTGATTGCAAACGCCTGCAAGCAGGTCATCCATTCCGACACCATCATGGCAATCCTGGAGGGCGTTATCCGCATTGCTATTTTTATTGCGTATATCAAACTGATTTCTCGGATGGAAGACATCCGCCGCACCTTTATGTACCACGGTGCGGAGCATAAGTGCATCAACTGTATTGAGCATGGCATGACCCTCACGGTCGATCATGTGCGGGAAAGCTCCAAGCAGCACAAACGCTGCGGCACCAGCTTTCTCATCATTGTTATGCTCATCAGCATTCTGTTCTTTATGGTGGTGCGGGTAGATAATGTGCTGCTGCGCATGGCAAGCCGTATCATTCTGGTGCCGGTCATTGCCGGTGTATCGTATGAGTTTTTACGTCTGGCAGGCCGCAGTGACAACCCGATTGTCAATTTGCTCAGTAAGCCGGGGCTGTGGATGCAGAACCTGACTACCAGTGAGCCGGATGATTCCATGATCGAGGTAGCCATTGCAGCTGTGGAAGCGGTATTTGACTGGAAAGCATACTTAAGGGAAAACTTCCCGGATACGGAGATTCCGGAGGACCGTGCGGATACCGCAGTTTCCGGTCCGGCACAGAACCAGGCCATCAGCCGGGAGGAAGCCGGATGACACTCTACGACCTTCTGAATGAAGGAAGCGCCGCCCTGCAGCAGGCAGGGGATACCGACGGCGAAAACGATGCAAAGCTGCTTCTTTTTGAAGCCTTTCATCTGGATCTGGTCCATTTTCTGATGGACCGCCTGCGCCCCCTTTCAGAACAGGATGCTAAGGTGCAGGAACAGATCCGGGCTTATCGGGAAATGATCGCAAAGCGTGCGTCCCGTATTCCGCTGCAGCAGATTTTGGGCAGCCAGGAATTCATGGGACTGGATTTTTTTGTAAACGAGCATGTGCTGATCCCGCGCCAGGACACCGAAACCCTGGTGGAGCTGGTGCTTCAGGAGCAGCAGGACCCGGAAAAGAAGCTTCTGGACCTCTGTACCGGATCCGGCTGCATTGCCATCAGCCTGGCGGTGAAGGGCGGTTACAGGTCTGTAACAGCTACAGATCTGTCGGAAGAGGCGCTGAAGGTGGCAGAGCGGAACGCAAAGATGCATGGATTTGCAGTGGTTTCACACACGGAAACACAGGATGCGCCTGAACAGGCCGGGCATCCGTTCATCTTCCGCCAGGGCGACCTGTTCACAGCCATGCCCCAGAGTGAAGCCGGAACCTTCGACATCATTACATCCAACCCGCCCTACATTCCCACAGCGGTCATTGCCACCCTGGAGCCGGAGGTGCGGGAGCACGAGCCCATGATGGCTCTGGACGGTACCGGGGACGGTTTGAAGTTTTACCGCCGGATCGCAAAGGAAGCAGGAGCCTGGTTAAAGCCGAGGGGAGCTGTTTACCTGGAAATTGGCTATGACCAGGGAAAGGCTGTCAGTGAGCTTTTGAGCGAAGCGGGTTTTGCCAAAATAAGAGTCGTAAAGGATCTTCCGGGCAAGGACCGTGTGGTATGCGGCATTTGGCCGGGCTGACGGACACAAAAAATCAGTCGTGATTGCAGCGGCGTGAAGCCACCGCAGACAGAATACGGAAACAACATAGATACGAACATATATAATAGGAGGAATCGCATGTTTGACAGATTAGATGACATCCTCATCCATTACGAGGAGATCATGCAGGAATTAGGCGAGCCGAACGTAACCGAAAACCAGGACCGTTTCCGCAAGCTCATGAAGGAGCAGGCTGACCTGGCGCCGCTGGTAGAGGCATACAAGGCCTACAAGCAGGCAAAGCAGGACATCGAAGACAGCCTGGCACTTCTGGAAGAGGAGAGCGACGAGGAGATGCGCGAGCTTGCCAAAGAGGAACTTTCCGATGCCAAGAAGCGCGTGGAGGAGCTGGAGCAGGAACTGAAGATCCTGTTGCTGCCGAAAGACCCGAACGATGATAAGAATATCATCCTGGAGATCCGCGCAGGTGCAGGCGGCGATGAGGCAGCCCTGTTCGCGGCAGAGCTTTACCGTATGTACGTAAACTACGCAGAGAGCCAGCACTGGAAGGTAGAGATCATCTCTTTAAGTGAGAACGGCATCGGAGGTTTCAAAGAGGTACAGGCCATGATCACCGGTAAGGGCGCATACTCCAAGATGAAGTACGAGTCCGGCGTACACCGCGTACAGCGTGTACCGGAGACCGAGTCCGGCGGCCGTATCCACACCTCCACCGCAACCGTAGCAGTGATGCCGGAGGCAGAAGAGGTCGATGTTCAGATCGACATGAACGACTGCCGTATCGATGTTATGCGTGCGTCTGGTAACGGCGGACAGTGTGTCAACACCACCGACTCCGCGGTACGTCTGACCCATATTCCGACCGGCATCGTCATCTACAGCCAGACCGAGAAATCTCAGCTGCAGAACAAAGAAAAGGCATTCCGCCTCCTGCGTTCCAAGCTGTATGATCTGGAGCTGGAGAAGAAGCAGAACGCGGAGGCAGCAGAGCGCCGCAGCCAGATCGGTACCGGCGACCGCTCCGAGAAGATCCGTACCTACAACTTCCCGCAGGGCCGTGTGACAGACCATCGCATCAACCTGACCCTTTACAAATTAGATAAGATCATGAATGGTGATATCCAGGAAATCCTGGATGCCTGCATTGCGGCCGATCAGGCAGCAAAGCTGGCAAAGATGAACGAAGTGTAGGAATCATCAGGACGATTGAAAAAAGCTGGATTTAATCAAAGGTATTAAATCTGGCTTTTTGCAAAATGGAGGATTTTATGATGGAACACGAGAATAAAAACAGAAATTCAAACGGCCTTCTCAGACGCATTGTCATTGCTGTCCTTCTGGTCATCATGATCGGCAGCGCTCTCAGCCTGGTAAAGGACTGGAGGGACGCCGCCGCGCAGCGCCGGCTGGAGGAGAGCCTGGCTGAGGCGGCAAAACAGACGGAGACCGAACCGCCGGAAACAGAGAAAGAGACGGAAGCCGAGACTGAGGCACCATATGTCTCACCCATTGATTTTACACCGCTTCTGGAAACGAACCCGGACACCATCGGCTGGATCCGTGTGCCGGACACTAAGATCGATTATCCCATCGTCCAGTCCCCGGATAACCAGTATTACCTCCACAAGGATTTTGAGGGCAAAGACAGCGTGTATGGCGCCATCTACCTGGATGCCGACAGCAAGTCGGACTTTAGCGGCTGGAATAACCCAATCTACGGCCACCACATGAAGGACGGCTCCATGTTCAAGGATGTAGTCAAATTCAAAGACCAGGATTTCTTTGAAAACCATCGGTATTTTGAAATCTACACTCCGGAGCGCACCATTCACTTAAAGACTCTGGGCTGCTACTACAGTGATTCCAACGGCATTGTCCGCAAGACCTCTTTCAAGTCCCAGGCGTCCTTTGACAAATGGGTCAGCGAGCGTCTGGCACCCTGCAGCTTCGCAGAAGCTCCAACGCAGCCCTTTGATTCCATGTTTGTCCTGATCACCTGCAGCTATGAAAAAAATGATGCCCGTACCCTGCTGTTTGCGGCAGAGGTAGATGAAGACGGAAACTTCCTCCCGGCCACCGGAAGAAATGTGCCGGATGCAGGTGCGGCTGTTGCGGAGACATCTGCGGCAGTACAGACAAATTAATAAAAAATTTCGAATTCCCGCCCGGTCTCTTACCGGCCCCAGATTGCAATATCGGCGCATCTGTGGTATAGTACAAACTAGCTTAAACTGTCCGTTTGTACAAAAGAGACCCGGGCGGTATTTTATGTTTTTAAAAGGAGAAAACTATGAAAGGTATCATTCTGGCAGGCGGCTCAGGCACCCGTCTGTATCCGCTGACCAAGGTAACATCCAAGCAGTTGCTTCCGATTTACGACAAGCCTATGATCTACTATCCGCTATCCGTTCTTATGAACGCCGGCATCCGGGAGATCCTGATCATCTCTACTCCGGTAGACACGCCGCGATTTGAGGCGCTTCTGGGAGACGGCCATCAGTTTGGCGTGGAGCTGTCCTATGCGGTACAGCCGAGCCCGGACGGACTGGCACAGGCCTTTATCATCGGCGAGGAGTTCATCGGCGGAGAGCCGGTTGCCATGGTACTGGGAGACAACATCTTCCACGGCCAGGGCTTAAAGAAGCGCCTGCGCGCGGCAGCTGCCAAGGAAAAGGGCGCAACCGTATTCGGCTATTATGTAGACGATCCGGAGCGCTTCGGTATCGTAGAATTCGACGATCAGGGCAAGGCCGTTTCCATTGAGGAGAAGCCGGAGCATCCGAAGTCCAACTACTGCGTGACCGGCTTGTACTTCTACGACAACCGCGTGGTCGAGTATGCCAAGAGCTTAAAACCGTCTGCCCGCGGCGAGCTGGAAATTACGGATTTAAACCGTATTTACCTGGAGAACGGCGAGCTGGATGTAACACTTCTGGGACAGGGCTTTACCTGGCTCGACACCGGTACCCATGAGTCCCTGGTGGAGGCTACCAATTTTGTAAAGACCGTAGAGACCCATCAGCACCGCAAGATCGCATGTCTGGAGGAGATCGCCTACTTAAACGGCTGGATCACGAAGGAGCAGGTTCTGGAAACCTACGAGGAGTTAAAGAAGAACCAGTACGGCCGCTACTTAAAAGATGTTCTGGACGGCAAATATATCGACAAGCTGCACGGCAACGACATGAAGTAAAAAGAAAAGAGGAACAGACCATGACTATCATCGTAACAGGCGGCGCCGGCTTTATCGGCTCCAACTTCGTTTACCATATGTTAAACAAGTATCCGGATTACCGGATCGTGTGCGTGGACTGCCTGACCTACGCAGGCAACTTATCCACCCTGGAAGAGGCATTAAAAAATCCGAACTTCCGTTTCTGCAAGATCAACATCTGCGACCGCGAAGCCATTTACAAGCTCTTTGAGGAGGAGCACCCGGATATCGTGGTGAACTTCGCGGCAGAGAGCCATGTAGACCGCTCCATTGAGAATCCGGAGATCTTCCTGGATACCAACATCAAGGGTACCGCAGTGATGATGGATGCCTGCCGCAAGTACGGCATCAAACGTTACCATCAGGTATCTACCGATGAAGTATACGGAGACCTTCCGTTAGACCGCCCGGACCTCTTCTTTACCGAGGAGACCCCGATCCATACCAGCAGCCCGTACAGCTCCTCCAAGGCAGGCGCTGACCTCCTGGTGCAGGCATACCACAGAACCTACGGTCTGCCGGTCACCATCAGCCGCTGCTCCAACAACTACGGTCCGTACCACTTCCCGGAGAAGCTGATCCCGCTTATGATCGCAAACGCGCTGGCAGACAAGCCGCTTCCGGTGTACGGCGAGGGCTTAAATGTCCGCGACTGGCTGTATGTAGAGGACCACTGCAAGGCCATCGACCTGATCATCCACAAGGGCCGTGTCGGTGAGGTTTACAACATCGGCGGCCACAATGAAATGAAGAACATCGATATCGTCAAGCTCATCTGTAAGGAGCTGGGCAAGCCGGAAAGCCTGATCACCCATGTTACTGACCGCAAGGGCCACGACATGCGTTACGCCATCGACCCGACCAAGATCCATAACGAGTTGGGCTGGCTGCCGGAAACCAAATTCGCAGACGGCATCAAGAAGACCATCAAGTGGTATCTGGAGAACCGTGAGTGGTGGGAGACCATCATTTCCGGCGAGTATCAGAATTATTATGAGAAAATGTACGGCAACCGCGAGGAAGTATAATCCTGCGGCAGTCATATTCAGAAAGAGGAAACAGCATGAAGGTTCTGGTAACAGGAGCAAAAGGCCAGCTTGGAACTGACCTGATGAACGAACTGGCAAAGCGCGGCATTGAAGGTATTGGCGTAGATGTCCAGGAGATGGATATCACCGACGCGGAAGCCTGCAGACGTGTGATCAAAAATTCCGGCGCAGACGCAGTTATCCACTGTGCCGCATATACTGCAGTAGATGCCGCAGAAGATAACGCAGACCTCTGCCGCCGTATCAACGGCGAGGGCACGCGCAATGTGGCACAGGCCTGCAAAGAGGCAGATACGAAGCTTATGTACATCAGCACAGACTATGTGTTTGACGGCCAGGGCACCCGCCCGTGGGAGCCGGACGACGAGCGTCATCCGTTAAATGTATACGGTCAGACCAAGTATGAGGGAGAGCTGGCAGTAGAAGAGCTGTCCGACAAATACTTTATCGTACGAATTGCCTGGGTATTCGGCGTGGCAGGAAAGAACTTTATTAAGACTATGCTGCGTCTCGGCAAAGAGCGCGGGGCAGTCAGCGTGGTAGATGACCAGATTGGTTCCCCGACCTACACCTATGATCTGGCAAGACTTCTGGTCGACATGATCCAGACCGACAAGTATGGCCGCTATCACGCCACCAACGAGGGTCTGTGCAGCTGGTACGAGTTCGCAAAAGAGATTTTCCGCCAGGCAGGCATGGATGTGCCGGTCACCCCGGTCAGCAGTGACGCGTTCCCGGCCAAGGCAACCCGTCCGTCCAACAGCCGCCTGAATAAAGACAAACTCAGCGAGAACGGATTTGAGCGCCTTCCGGCATGGCAGGACGCGCTGGGCCGCTTCTTAAAAGAAATCGAATATTAAAATACAAAAGGTTCCCGGCGGCGCAGGTGTGCCTGCCGGGAATTTCAGGTTTCAATCTGAAAAGAGGAGAGCAGAGCAATGGGAAAATATTTTGGAACTGATGGCTTCCGCGGGGAAGCAAACGTGAACTTAACCGTAGAGCATGCCTATAAGGTAGGCCGTTTCCTGGGCTGGTATTATGGACAGCGCGCGAAAAAGACCGCAGACAATCCGGAGGGCCGCTGCCGCGTAGCCATCGGAAAGGATACCAGACGAAGCAGCTACATGTTTGAGTACTCCCTGGTAGCAGGTCTCACCGCTTCTGGCGCGGATGTTTATCTGCTTCATGTCACCACCACCCCGAGTGTATCCTATGTGGTGCGCACGGAAGAGTTCGACTGCGGCATCATGATCTCTGCCAGCCATAACCCATACTATGACAACGGCATCAAGGTCATCAACGGCAAGGGCGAGAAGCTGGAAGAGGATGTTATCGTAGAAATCGAGCGCTACTTAGACGGGGAGATGGAAGAGATTCCGTTTGCCTTAAAGGATGCCATCGGCCGCACCACCGACTACGCTGCAGGCAGAAACCGCTACATCGGTTACCTGATCTCCATTGCCACCCGTTCCTTCAAGGGCAAAAAAGTGGCTCTGGACTGCGCCAACGGCAGCGCATCTGCCATTGCGAAGAACGTGTTCGATGCTCTGGGAGCAGAGACCCATGTCATCAACAACCATCCGAACGGTTTGAACATCAATACCGACTGCGGCTCCACCCACATCCATGTCCTGCAGGAGTATGTAAAGGAATCCGGCTGTGACGTAGGCTTTGCTTACGACGGTGATGCAGACCGCTGCATCGCGGTAGATGAGAACGGCAGCGTGGTAGACGGTGACCTGATCCTCTACATCTGCGGCAAGTACATGAAGGAGATTGGTACCCTGCGCAACAACACCGTAGTTACCACCATCATGTCCAACTTCGGCCTTTACAAGGCATTTGACCGGGAAGGCATCTCCTACGAGAAGACCGCAGTCGGTGACAAATATGTGTACGAGAACATGTCCCAGTACGGCAACTGCCTGGGCGGCGAGCAGTCCGGCCACATCATCTTCAGCAAGCACGCCACCACCGGTGACGGCATCCTGACCTCCTTAAAGGTGATGGAGGTTATGCTGGAGAAGAAGGAAACTCTGGGCAAGCTGGCCTCTGAGGTGGAGATTTTGCCGCAGGTGCTGAAAAATGTCCGCGTCAAAGACAAAAAGGCAGCGCAGGATGACCCGGCTGTACAGGCAGAGGTGGCAAAGGTCACTGAGACTCTGGGCGCAGACGGCCGTATCCTGCTCCGTCAGTCTGGCACCGAGCCGGTTGTGCGTGTCATGGTAGAAGCGCCGACCACCGAACAGTGCGAGATGCTGGTAGACCAGGTGATTGAGGTTATGAAGGCACAGGGACACGTGCTGTAAGCAGGGAGAAACAGAACGGTGTAGTTAATGAGGAAAAGACTATGTCATTTTATATACAGGGAAAAATTCAAGATATTCAGTTCAAAACGATATCCTGTCAGAAATTGGTAGACGATGAATTAGTGCAGTGCAAGGCATTGTTCGACGAGTATTATGGAATTTGGGGAGAAGGAAGTCCTAAAAAAGGTGAACAAATTCGTTTCCCGAAATCCTTATATGAAAAATATCGACATCTCGTAAAGTGGATTTGTCAGAGATGCAGAAGCACAAGGATGAAATCATTATGATAAAAGACAAAATCCCTTTTGCAGAGCAGGCGGAAGTTCGTATTAATGAAAAGGAGTCCGTCTTAGATTCCAGCTTTCCAGTGGATCGCCAGGTGATTGAAAACAATCTGAAATTGTATGATGGAAGGTGGGAACTGGGCGAATTGCCACAGGGACATGAGTGGCTTGCTTTTACATTTCAAAGCCAGGATTATCAAATGACGCAAGAAGAATACAATGAACTGTTTGAAAATTCAGAAAAAATCGTGAATGATGCCTACAATCGCATGAACTTTACGAAGCAGCCATGGAATCGTCACCAGACACAGGAAGCCTCTTTCATTCTGGAGCGATTAAAAACACGGAACATAAAAACAGTAATGGATTTTGGCTGTGGAAATGGGCGCCACACTTTAGAATTTGCAAGCAAGGGATATCATTGTATTGGAATTGATTATTCGAAGAAAAAGATTTCTGAGGCAAGAAAAAAGTGCGGTTTTTCAAATACAAAGTTTGTTGATGGGGACTGCAGAAATATAAAACTTTCAGAAAAAGCAGATCTGGCGCTTTGCTTATACGATGTAGTTGGCTCGTTTGCCCGCGATGAAGATAACCGGGCAATTGTGCGTAATATTTACCAGCATTTAAATGTTGGTGCGGTACTTGTTTTAAGTGTTATGAATCTGGAATTAACAGAACATATAGCAATTCATAAAGTCCCGGTTGTCTCAGAACATTTGGATGAATTAGCACGTTTAAAGCCTAGTAAAATCATGCAAAATAGTGGCAATATCTTTGCACCGGAGTATTTTTTGCTTGAAACCAATACTGGCATAGTATATCGCAAAGAACAGTTTGAAAATGAAGATGAATTATCAGCCGAATATGTGATTCGTGATAAGCGCTATCATTGCGATGAAATTTGCAAATTACTGGAATCAGAAGGATTTCATGTTCTGGATAAGCGATATGTTCAAGCTGGAAAATGGGAAAAGACGCTTCAGCCACAAGATAAATCTGCAAAAGAAATTTTGCTGTTTGCAGAAAAACGATAGCCACTTCTTATAATTTGTGTTAAAATACAATTCAGTGTATTAAATTTTGAGCAAAGGAATGATGAAAGATGGGGCTGAATCAGTAGGATCAGTATTGTTCATTGTCC
>OKRR01001622.1_pt1 | contig 19114 bp, 20 predicted proteins | sample 1601211 | NCBI WGS metagenome assembly OKRR01 (sample SAMEA3541525, study PRJEB24748) | human gut metagenome | biome: human gut; feature: human-associated habitat; material: faeces | place: China | collected 2012
AACATGCTCTTTTGAGGCTGTCAACGGTTTATTTCTGTTATTTTGTAATTACATTCCTACTTATATTATAATAATAATGTATGACTATTTATAGGTAAGGAGACTCTTATGAAGAGAATACATCAATTATCTAAAACCTTACAAGCACTTATTGCTTGGGATGCATTTAAACTTCGTCTGTTTTTTGAGGGCATTCTTGTAGGATTCGTAGTAGGGTTGATTATTGGTTCTTTTGTATGGGTATTACATCAAGCTTCTGTTATTAGACAGTTTATTTATCAAAGCTATATTACACCTGCTTTATTTGCAGGAAATTGGCTTCCTTTTATAGGCTGGATTGTTTTTGCATTACTGCTATCTCTCATTATTTATCGTCTATGTATTCATGAAACGATGGCAATGGGTGGAGGTATTCCCCAAGTAAAAGGTGAATTACTCGGTATTTTTCACATGAAATGGCTTTCCGTTCTCTATGTAAAGTTTATCGGTGTCGTTTTAGGTATACTGGGAGGACTTTCTATCGGTCGGGAAGCACCTTCTGTACAAATCGGTGCCGCTGCCGCTAAAGGAATCAGTCGCCTTTTCGGTCGCTTTCCATTAGAAGAAAAATATCTGATTACCAGCGGTTCCAGTGCCGGACTTGCTGCCGCATTCAGTGCTCCACTTGCCGGTACCGTATTTGCATTAGAAGAAATGAATCAAAGCTTTTCCAGTGCAGTTCTGCTCCCCTCTATGGCGGCTGCCGTCACTGCGACAATGGTCACTCGTTACATTTTCGGAGAAAGTGCTTTATTTATTTTTCCCACCATGCCCGACTCTACCATAGCACTTATCATTCCTATTATTTTAGTAGGTGCTATTTGTGGTCCATTCGGTGTGTTATATAACTACGGCTTAACGCATGTCGGACTCTTCTATAAAAAGATTTCCCTCCATGGTGTATGGCCACGTTTATTTTTTGCTTTAGTAATCGGGGCATTTGTTTGCCTTTGGCTTCCGGAAATTACAGAAGGTGGCGATGACCTTGTCAATTCTATAGTAGCTAATCGCCCGGGTCTTCTTTTTCTAATACTTCTTTTTATAGGTAAATATATTTTTACCATTCTTTCTACCGGAAGCGGTATTCCCGGCGGATTTCTTGTTCCGATGTTTGCACTGGGAGGACTTCTCGGAGCGATTCAATCTTCTATATTTATTTCCGTAGGCATTCTGGATCCCATATTCAGCAACAATATTGTTACCGCAGCCATGGCAGCTTTTGTAACAGCAAGTATGCGTTCTCCTATTACATCTGTACTTCTTATTCTTGAGTTAACCGGAGATTTTTCTCATTTAACAACCCTTGTTTTAGCATCTGCTATCGCTTATGTAACCAGTGCATTGGTAGGAGGTAAACCTATTTATGGGGAACTCCTTTCTAAAGCCCTTTCTAAACACCCTAAAACTACTAAAAAAGCACGAACACTCATTGAAGTCCCTATAGGTCCCGGCTCCTATTTAGAAAACAAACAAATTAAAGAAATCGCATGGCCGACTTGTTCCACTGTTGTTGAAATAAAAAATGGAGAACATACTCTGATACCCACAGCGGATGTACGGCTTTCGACCGGTATGATACTCTATGTATTAACACTCCCAAGCAATTCCCCTCAACTACTAAAAATGGGGCAAAGTTAATGAGGTATAATATGAAAACTACTATATGGCATAAAAAAACAATAGAAGAGTATCTAACCGCTTTAGGCAGTAAAAGTGAAACTCCTGCCGGTGGTGTGCAAGCAGCTTTTATCGGTGCACAAGCCTGTGCTATGGCATGTATGAGCGTACAATTTACATTATCCAACAAAAAGTATAATGACCTACATCCTAAAGCTGCTCTTTGGTTGGAAACATTACAATTGGCACAAAGTACCATGCTGGATTTAATGCAGAAGGACAGTCGTTGCTTTACTAAAGCTATGGAAATCTGGCGACTTCCCAAAGAAACCGAAAATAGAAAAGAAAAAATGCAAGAAGGCTTCCGGTTGGCATTGCATGCACCTAAGCTCATGGTACAAACAATGATTAACATGTATCCAATTTTTAAAGAAATTATCTTAGAAGGAAACGTGAATCTGGTAAGCGATTCTCTCATCGCAGGTGAATGTGCGGTAACGGCAACTATCAGTGCTCTTTTAAATGTAAAAATAAATACAATATATATAAGTGATAACTGCGAAAAAGAAAAGTTACAAGCAGCTATTATCGATGGGGAAAAGCAAGCAGAGCAATTCTCTATATTCTTAAAAAAACAAAGAGAAACTCGTTTTCGATAAAGTCATAAAAAAACTTCTTATAACCTATCCAATAAAAAATAATTACCATTTTATTTCTTTATTTTGTATTTTTAAAACTCTATATCTTTTCTGAAATACAATTAGAAGTTATAATAATGATATATGTTGATATAAAAAATCTGTATTGATTACAAAAAGAAAGAAGGGGAATAATCATGGAGCCGGGTCAGGAATATAAATCTTATTGTGTACATGCGGCAAAATGGATTTCCCAAATCACGAGAAAAGAGGCGGAGCCTCCCTCGTATTTCATCCATCGAGTCGCTTCCATACCCGTAAAATTTAGAGGGCATTAGCAATCGTTAATTACATTGATTCGATAGAAAGGATGATGCACATGGCAAATATTCATGTTAATTTAGATTTAGATTCTTACGATATACTCATTGAACGTGGTCTGATTCATAAAGTCGGTCCCATGATAAAAGAACTTACCGATGCAGATAAAGTGGTTGTCATTACAGAAGATTCTGTAGGTAAGCAATACGCAGCTAAACTCAATAAAACATTACATGCTGCTAAAAACTTAAGTATCCGTTTCATTACCGTACCGGAAGGGGAAGCTTGCAAAACTCTTCGTGTATTAAGTGCTGTATATGAAGCTATTGCTAACTTCGGACTTGACCGTGGCGATGCCATCATCGGATTTGGCGGCGGTGCGGTAGGTAATATGGCAGGGTTTGCTGCAGCTACCTATCTAGGCGGTATCCAGTATATTCATATTCCGACATCACTTACTGCACAACTAGGTACTGCTATTGGGGGTAATGTAAGTATTGATATGCCGGGCAGTAAGAATTTGGTAAGCAGTATTGCACAACCACGCGGTATTTTTATCGACCCGGATTTACTCGCTACACTTCCAAAAGCAGAATTCCACAAAGGACTCGCAGAAGCTGTAAAGATTGCATGCATTCAAGATAAAGATCTCTTTACCATTTTTGAACAAGCTAAAAATGACGTAGATTTAAGGAAACGACTTCCTGAAATTATTGAACGTTGTTGCCGTATTAAAGCACGTTATTCTGAAAAAGATGAATTTGCAGAAGGTTCTCGTATGCTTCTCGACTTCGGCAATACCATTGCACATGCTATTGAAGGATATAACCGTTATGACGGCACATATAATCATGGCGAAGCCTTAGCTATCGGTATGTATCTCATTACTCGTCAAGCAGAAAAATTAGGACTTACACAAAAAGGATGTGCCGAACGTATAAAGTATGTTCTTGAATTCTTAGAACTTCCGATTCAAACTGATATTTCTGCAGCAGACCTCATGCTTTATATGACTAACGACATGAAAATTTGGGGCAATATGATTCGACTAGTCTTATTGAAAACGATTGGACAAGCCTATCTCCATCCGGTACCGCTCAAAGAATTAGACAAACACATCATAACTGAAATAGATGCATAAAAATTAAAACCAGTTCCACTAAAAACGAACTGGTTTTTTTATTCCTTAAAGGCAATTTTTTTCAAAAACAATACTTACTCCTATAAATTTCATATATTAATATTAAAATCCAAGTTAATAAATTTTTTATTATTAAAAATAAGGTATTAACATTATCTTGAATTTGCTTGACATTCGCAAATTCAGATAGTACAATTCAATTGTCTGAATTTAGTAATGACTCGCATTTTCGTTTATCCAAAAGGAAACAAGGATACTCTTTATGTTTTATATTTCTTAACTTTTATGGAGAAAGTAAACAAAAGGAGATAAGAACATGAAAAAGATTCTTGCAATCGCTGCTGTAGCAGCTTTGACCGCAGGCGTATCCGCATACGCAGCAAATCCATTCTCTGATGTATCCACAAGCGATTGGGCATATCAGGCAGTAAGTGAATTATCCGAACAGGGAATCGTAGAAGGTTATCCGGACGGAACATTCAAGGGAGAAAGAAATATTACCCGTTATGAATTGGCACAGATCATTGCTAGACTTATGGCAAATGAAGATCAGTACAATGCAGAACAGAGAGCTATGATTGATCAGCTCGCAAGCGAATATGCTGATGAACTTAACAACCTCGGTGTACGTGTAGGCAACCTCGAATCCAAGGTAGGCAACATTTCCTGGTCCGGTAGTGCATCAATGAATTGGAAACAGAAGTATGGGACAAATAATAGTGTTATTGATATGTGGAAGGGCAAGATGAAGATTAAAGCTCATGCACAGGTTAATGACAATACCTATGTGGAAGGTGTACTTCGTGGAAATATGAATTTCCATGATGACAAGAACAGTGATGTTTATATGCAGAAACTTTATGTACACCATGATATCGGTAACAACCTTGGTGTAAATCTTGGTAAGTATTCTCAGTTCTTCGGACAGACCGGTATGTTCTTTGATGATGAAATCAAAGGTGTTGAAGCGACCTATGTATTCAATCAACTTCCAATCCATTTGACTGTAGGTTATGGACGTGTAAATGAATGGAAAGCCGTTGTAGGAGAAAAAGATGTAACTTATGCACAGTTAGCCGGCAGCGGATTTATGGGTCATGTTGACTATGATATTGAATATATCAAAGGACACAGTACTGCTCATCCTATCAATATCTGGGGTGCAGGTATGACTATCGGTGTAACTGATAAGATTGATGTATTCGGTGACTACTACAAGAATACTAAGGATGAAAAACGTCCGGTAGCATGGACTGCAGGTATCGGTTTTGGACATCAGGATAACATGCATGTAGGGTCTTTCCGTATTGGTGCTTCTTATGTCAATGCTGAACTTGGTGCAGTACTTGGTGGGTATACTTATGATGTATCCCCATTGTCTTACCTTACTAAGGATATAGCCGGTGTAAATAAAGTTAAGTATTGGACAGTAGAAACGGATGTAACTATTGCTAAGAATGTAAGACTTCATGGTGAATATGCATTTAATGTAAAACTCGATCAAGATGGACAGAACGACAAGAATCTCGGAGCTGTATCTTTGAATTATGTATTCTAAATGAATTAAAAAAGAATCTCACTATAGTGAGATTCTTTTTTAATTTTATGATTGTGAAAATTTTAAATTACTTATTTTTGTCAACAATAAGTAATTTAAAATTTTCACAATCACTGCTGTAACAGCTTTAACTGTGGGTATATCTGTATATGCCGCTAATCCATTTTCCGATGTATCACCTGATGATTGGGCATACAAGGCGGTAAGTGAATTATCCGTTCAAAATATTGTTAAAGAATATCCGGATGGAACGTTTAAAGGTGAAAAAAATATTACTCGTTATGAAATGGCACAGATTATTGCCGGAATGTTGGCACATGAAGACCAATATAATACTGAGCAAAAAGCTGTTCTTGACAAATTAGCAAATGAATATGCTGATGAACTGGGAACTCTCGGTGTACGTGTAGCAAATCTTGAATCTAAAGTTGGTAATATTTATTGGTCTGGTGATGCACAGTTTAAGTGGGTACAGAGATATGGTGAAACTATAGATATTGTAGAAGGATCTATTGTTGAAAATGATTATCTTGGGTGCATGAGAATTAATGCTCATGCACAAGTTAATGATCGCACTTATGTAGAAGGTCTACTTCGATCCAATATAAACTTCACATATGATTTTAATCCGGATGATAAAAGTAGAGTTTATATGCAGAAATTGTATGTACACCATGATTTTAATGATAAGTTGAGTGTGAATATTGGTAAATATGGGCAAACTTTTGGACAAACAGGTTTACTTTTCGATGGAGAAGTTAAGGGGATTGAAGCGATTGCACACTTTAATGATGCAGCTAATTTGACAGTGGGGTTCGGTCGTGCAGATTTCCGTACAAATGATGATGTTGTATATGCTCGTTTAGATGGGCAGAATTCCAATGGCCGATTCAAATATGATTTAGAATATATTAATAATTATCCTGAATCTTATAGAGAATTCCAGGTTTGGGGTATCGGATTAACTATTGGGTTGACAGATAAGATTGATTTATTTGGTGACTACTACAAGAACGTAGAAAGCAATGCTTTTTATAAAAGACCGGACTCTTTTATTGCCGGTATAGGATTCGGGCATCAAAATGATGAACAAGTAGGTTCTTATCCGCTTCCTATGTAAATGTTAGATTGGGAGCAACTACTTATCATTATAAGCATGATGTATCTCCTATCGAAGGTTTATCCAGCGGAGGTAGACATATTAAATATTGGTTATTAGAAACAGATGTAACACTTGATAAGAATGTAAGATTTCATGGTGAATATGCATTTGATGTCAAGTCAAATCAACCGAGATTCATTTTTAGAAATCTTGCATCTTTATCCTTAAACTATGTTTTTTAATTGATAATTTTAGAAAAAGAAGCTCTGTATGGAGCTTCTTTTTTATATCTAAAGTAAATATAACTTAAATGCATTGTGACGATGATATATTGATATAAATAAAAGCATATCAAAACTCTTGAATATACTCTTGGTTGGTGCTACACTAAGTACATCAAATAAAGATATATTTTTATATCAATGTTTTTTACAAAGAAAAGAGGTTATTCTTATGAATAAAGTAGCTCTTCAAGAAAAATATGATTTATTTATCGGTGGACAATGGGTACCGTCCTCTGATGGTGTATATAGTGATGCACATAATCCGGCAACCGGAGAGAAGTTGGCATCTTTTGCAGAAGCGACTAAAGAAGACGTGGATGCGGCAGTAAAAGCTGCACATAAAGCATTTCCTTCGTGGGCAGCTGTAGAACCGGTAGAACGTCAGAACATCTTGCTTAAGATTGCGGATATTATTGATGCAAACAAAGAACGGTTAGCATTAATTGAAACTATGGATAACGGTAAGCCGATTCGTGAAACTTCTACGGTAGATATTCCTCTCGGTGCAGACCATTTCAGATACTTTGCAGGTGCTGTGCGTATTGAAGAAGGTAGCGCCAAAATATTGGATGGAAATAATTTATCTTTAATTTTACGGGAGCCGATTGGTGTTGTAGGGCAGGTTGTTCCTTGGAATTTCCCGTTCCTTATGGCATGTTGGAAGTTGGCGCCTGCATTGGCGGCAGGAGATACGATTGTATTAAAACCGTCTTCTCATACTTCTTTATCTGTATTGGAATTAGTTAGATTAATTCAGGATATTCTTCCGGCAGGGGTGTTGAATGTTATTACAGGAGCGGGCTCTAAGTCCGGACAGTATCTCTTAGATCATCCGGATGTAGATAAACTGGCATTTACCGGCTCTACCAGTGTAGGTAAGGGTGTGTATAAAGCAGCAGGTGAAAAATTGGTTCCGGTTACTTTGGAGTTAGGTGGTAAATCTGCGAATATCATTCTTGATGATGCTAATATGGAGCAGGCATTGGAAGGAGTTGCTACAGGTATTCTTTTCAATCAAGGTCAAGTTTGCTGTGCCGGTTCACGTGTGTTTGTGCAAGAAGGAATTTATGATGAATTCTTGCAGCGTTTAAAAGACACTTTTGAATCCGTAAAGATTGGCGATCCGACTGATCCGGAGACACAGTTGGGGGCTGAAATCTATAAGAAACAGATGGAAAAGGTTGCCGGTTATGTAGATATTGCGCGTCAGGAAGGTTGCCGCATTGTTACCGGTGGGGAAAGATATACTGCTAATGGTTGTGATAAAGGGTATTTCTTTAAGCCGACCATTATTGAGGCGGATAATAACAAGCTTCGTATTTGTCAGGAAGAAGTATTCGGGCCGGTGGTTGTTATTCAGAAATTTAGCTCTGTAGATGAAGTAATTAAGCTGGCTAATGATTCTGAATATGGTCTTGGTGGCGGTGTGTTCTCCACTAATATTCATACAGCACTTAAGATTGCTCGCAATGTAAGAACGGGACGTATTTGGGTCAACTGTTATAACTTAATTCCGGCAGGTGCTCCTTTCGGCGGTTATAAGAAATCCGGTATCGGCAGAGAAACACATAAGATGATTCTCAATGCGTATACACAGGTTAAGAATGTTATGATTAATATGAATGAAGGACCTTCCGGATTGTATAATGTGAAGTAGTTGATACCACATAAAAATATATAAAATAAAGTGAGATATTTTATCGAATACATAATGAAAAGGAAGATTATCAAATAGATAATCTTCCTTTTTTATTAAAAAAGAAGTTATAATAAATATATATTTAGATAAATAACATATTGAGAGGTCTATTATGGAACAAAAAATGAGACGTAAAGATAGAGAAGTTACTGCTTTTGAAGAACAAATATCTATTGTATCCAGATGTAAGCAGGTTCATATAGGAATGGTAGAGGCAGGAAAGGCTTATATTGTACCGCTTGATTTTGGATATCGAGTGAAAGAGGGACAATTATCTTTTTATTGTCATTCAGCATTGGAAGGTCGCAAAATCAATATATTAAAGGAGAATCCTTATGTTACTTTTGTTTTAGATCATTCATTTAGGATTGGATTAGGTAATATTCCTCTCATGTGGACGAATGCTTTTGAAAGTGTTATGGGGGAAGCAAAAGTAGTCTTTTTAGAATCACAGGAAGATAAATTGGAAGCAACTCAATTATTGATGGATCGTTATGATATGGGAAAGATTCCTGAATCTGTATATCGTACCTTGAATCATATGTCTTGTTATCGGATCGATGTGATTAGTATGACAGGTAAAAGCAATTTGACACAAGTACAACGCGATACTTGGGGTATGATAGAAGATTTGCAACGCAAAATTAATGATCCAACCGTTCTTTTATCAACAATCAGAAAAGATTTGGAAGCTTTAGGCGGAAATAATTAAAATAAAAAGAATTCTTTAAGGTGTGATATACTATATATATACTTTAGTTTATTAATTTATAAAATCGATTTTTAAAATGACGGACAAATAACCGGAGATTTAACTCGTTTTTAGCTGGATGTGCTTAACAGCAAGGGGGATAAATTCCGGTTTTTCTAAATGGAGGAAATTTGTTAAGAAGGAGGGGGAAAATGCTCGAAATAGACAAAGTTCGAGGAGCATTGTTGGGAGAAGTATGTGGAGATGCTTTAGGATATCCGATGAAAACATTAACAACCGGCAAAATTATTCGTCGTTTCGGTCCATTTGGTCTTCGTACCATGATTACAAGTAAAAATAAAAAAGCAAAAGCGTTAGTATCTGATAGCACCCAAATGATGCTTGCCACTGTAGATGGGCTACTCTGGAGTGATGCTAAAAAATTAAGCTCATCTGATGGTGTGTACCGTGGGTTTATGCGTTGGTTTTATAGTCAAACCGGTGAAGAACCTCGTCGTGGGCAAAAATCTTGGACAAGAAGACAGCCGCATGAAAAAGACTTATGCTTAGTTCGTGAAAAATTTATGCACGAACGTAGGATGCCGGAAACCGGTGTTCTCAATGCACTGTCAAACGAAGAAAAAGGTACGACTGATAAGGATATCAATAATAGTAAAGGTAGTGCTGTACTTACACGTAATATTCCTCTTGGCATATTATATTGGGATAAACCGGAAGAAGCTTTTTCTGTGGGAGCAGAAATTTCCGCATTGACACATTCACATGCTACTGCTTATTTAGCAGGCGGGGCGGTAGCATCATTGGTATCTTATTTAATCAATGGAATCTCGCTTCCTAAATCGATAGATAAAGTGAACTATTTACTTTCTTCTCGTAAAGGTGGAGAAAATATTATTAAATTGTTAACGGCTGCTGTGGAACAAGCGAATAAACATCCTGCAGGAAAGAGTGGAGTTTGGGAGCATTTAGACAGTATACGTTCTTTAGGTGGCGGTGATATAGCAGAAGAAGCATTGGCAATTGCTGTATATTGTGCAACAGTTATGGATGATCCGTTTGAAGCTGTCATAACAGCAGCGAATCATGATGGTTGTAGTACCGTTACCGGTGCATTAACAGGCGCTTTAGAAGGTATTCGTTTTGGAACTTCTTTTTTACCTGCTTATTGGGTAGAGTGTGTAGAAGCAAGTGAAATTACTTCAAAGATGGCAGATATGTTATTTGAAACAGAAGAAAAACAGCGATTAACAGCACAATAAATGTTTATAAACAAAAGACACCGATTAATCGGTGTCTTTTGTTTTGGTGGGCAAAGGTAGATATTCCTCTTTTATTTTTGTGTAAATGGATTGCCCTCCTGTCATATCCGTTATATAACGAAGATGCTTTTCTAAGGTGTTGGGTAAGGATAAAAATATAATTTCTACTTTGTCTGTAAATTTTCGGTCTATAATATGAATATCCGTTGATAAAATATAATGTTCAAAAGTACCCATAGCTGTGTAAGGGATAATAAGACTTCCTCTTATATGTGGTGTATATGCTGAAAAATTTGCGAATTTTATACATTCACTAAGACAACCGGAATAGGCTCTTGTGAGTCCTCCCGTACCTAGTTTGATTCCACCAAAGTAACGAGTGACGACTGCCAGTGTATAAGTTAATTTGTTTTTTTGCAATACATGGAGCATAGGATGTCCTGCCGTACCGGATGGTTCACCATCATCTCCGGACTTTTCTATGATTTGTGTGGTGCCGATACGATAAGCATAACAATGGTGAGTAGCATCTTTAAACTCTTTTTTTTTGGATGCTAGTGTAGTTACTGCTTCTTCTATAGTTTGTATAGGGATTATATCTGCAATGAAAAGAGATTTTTTTATTTCTATTTCTTTTCTAAAGGATGTAGTGGGAGCAATATAAGGTAATAACATAAAGTCCTCTATTGATAAGGTGTGATTTATAATGGATGTGGTACATAAAAATGTTTCTATATTAAATTCGTTTGAAAATATTTATAATTTCGCCCATGAACATATAATGGTCATTATTTTTATCTTTATGACTATACCACTGTTCATAGATTTCTTTGTCATAATAATTGCAGAAATCTAATTTTGTTACTAATTGTTTTTTTATAACCATTATATAATTAGCTTCTTCAATTCCTATAGCGGGACCTACCGATATAGGGTGCAGATTAGTTTTAGCATATTTATTTTCATTTCTTCCGGAATGGCTTCCTAAATATTTCATATCTGTTTCATAGGTCATAGGAAGAATAGAAAGTGTAAAATAATCTTCTTCTTGCATAAAAGGTAGAGTATATCGACTTTCACGGACATATACACTGGCAGTAGGCTTATTCCACATAATGCCAAGTGCTCCCCAAGAGACAATCATAGAATTACAATTGCTTGGCGTGCCTGCTGTAAGAACCATCCAGTTTTTTATGGCGTTAAATACATTGAAATTCCATTTTTCCGGGGATAACTGAATAAATGACATACGAATCGTCCCTCCTTTTCTATACTTATATTAATTATATCATCTTATTTATAAAAGTAAGTTTTAAAATGAAAATACCCGAACGAGGAAAGTTCGGGTATTCTACAAGGAGTGTATTGAAGGGAGTCGTAGGGAAATAGTATTTCCCGTCGTCCTTTTATATAAATCAATCTTCGATCCGTACATCGAGGTTGTGATTGACCTATACATGCATTATAACATAGAAAAATCTATTTGAAAAGCATTATCAATAAAATATGCAAGTTATTCGCAGATTTATTGATAAGAAATAGTATAGTCTCCTTATTCGAAACAATGACTCGGTTATGATACAATTACCTTAAAGTGTTCTCTTTTAGGAGGTGTACCCTTGTTTGCATATGCATATACATTTTTAACTGCATTGCTTGTGACTTTTGTACTTACACCTGTAGTAAAAAAGATGGCAATTAAAATAGGTGCAGTCGATAAACCGAATGCGCGTAAAGTACATCATGGACTTATTCCCCGTTTAGGTGGGCTTGCTATCTATGCAGGATTTATGATATCTGTTCTTTGTACGGTAGGTCTATCGTTTGAGATGGTCGGAATTATGATTGGAGCTACCGTTCTTATTGTTGTGGGAGTTATTGATGACAGATGGTCTTTACCTGCAAAAGTGAAGTTGTTGGGGCAAATATTAGCTGCTGCTATTGTGGTGATTGGGTTTGGAATTCAGATTGATTGGTTAGTTTTACCATATATCGGATTGTTGTATTTACCTACACTTATTTCGGTACCGGTCACTATATTTTGGATTATCGGTTTTGTGAATACAGTAAATTTGATTGACGGATTAGATGGATTGGCAGCAGGAGTAGCCGCCATTGCATCACTGGCTATTGCTATGTTGGCATTTCAAATGGGACAGTGGGTTTCTGCCGCAGCTATGGTAGCTATGGCAGGATCGGCACTGGCTTTTTTACAGTATAATTTTAATCCTGCTAAAATTTTTATGGGAGACACCGGTTCCATGTTCTTGGGGTATATTATTGCGGTTGTTTCTGTGCTTGGTGCTATGAAAACTGCGGCAGTAACCGTTTTATTTGTACCGGTTATTGCACTTATGGTTCCCATTATGGATACCCTATTGGCAATTATTCGTCGTAGAATCAGTGGGATTCCTGTATTTGCACCGGATAAGAGTCATTTGCATCATAGATTGCTTGCTCAAGGATTGAACCAGAAACAGGTTGTTCTTGTTATGTATGCTTTAACAGCCTTCTTTTCTTGTATTGCGTTATTAGTTATTCATGTATCGCCTATTATCGGAATAGTAATTGTAGGGGGCGTTGTAACAATATTCATTTTATGGGCTAAGAAGTTAGGCGTTCTAAAAAAAACTTTTCAAAATAAAGAAATAGATACATTTTAAAATTTGCAAATCATTGGAATAGGAAGGTGAACACAGTGAAGGTCATGGCGATTTTCGGGACACGTCCTGAAGCTATAAAAATGGCACCTGTTGTTAAAGAATTATTAAAACATCCGGAAATTGAAACTAAAGTATGTCTTACTGCACAACATCGAGAAATGCTTGATCAAGTCGTGGAGTTATTTAATTTGCCGGTTGATTATGATTTGGATATTATGAAAAAGGGACAATCTTTATACGATATCACTACACGGGTTCTTTTGGGATTAAAAGAAGTATTGGAGAAAGAGAATCCTGATTTGGTGTTGGTACATGGTGATACAACAACCACCTTTTCTGCTGCATTAGCAGCTTTTTATCAGCAAATTGATGTAGGACATGTAGAAGCGGGGCTTCGTACGGGTAATATGTATTCTCCTTTTCCGGAAGAAGCTAATCGTTCTTTAACCGGTATTCTAACTACCTTACACTTTGCACCTACGGATACAGCAAAAAATAATTTATTGATGGAAAACAGAAAAGAAGAAACTATTTTTACGGTTGGGAACTCTGTTATTGATGCATTACTGGCTACTGTTAAGAAAGATTATGTATTTGCAGATAAAGAAATAGAATCGATTGAGGAAGGGAAACGTATAATATTAGTAACTACGCATAGACGAGAAAATTTGGGAGATCCTATGCGCCAAGTATATCGTGCACTTAGAAGATTAATTGAAGATGTTCCTAATACGGAGATTGTATTTCCTGTGCATAGAAATCCATTAGTGCGTCAAGCCGTGAATGAAGAGTTGGCAGGAATTGCCGGTGTTCATTTGGTGGATCCTATGGAATATGAGCCTTTTACTAATTTAATGGCACGTGCAGATATCATTCTTACGGATTCGGGTGGAATTCAGGAAGAAGCTCCCAGTCTTGGGAAACCGGTATTGGTTCTTCGTGATACTACAGAAAGACCGGAAGCAGTTGTTTCCGGAACTGTGAAATTGGTAGGAACTGACGAGGAGAAAATATATAATACAGCCTATGAATTGTTAACTAATGTTAAGTCTTATCAGGAGATGGCGGAAGCAGTAAACCCATATGGAGATGGGCATGCTGCCACACGTATTGTCGAGGCTATTTTATACCACTATAAAATTTCTAAAAAGAAGCCATGTGCTTTTATAGCAAGATAGCAGACTTTATGATACAATAAATTTGTATGTGTTTGCCCGTGTCTTTTAACGTGATGTTAGAAGATGCGGTTTCCTGACGTATAGGTGACAATTATGAAGGAAAAGCCGAGTAAAGAATCAGAAAGAGAACTTTCAGCTGCTCGTCGAATTGCTACTGCATCAGCCGCAGGTCTTACATTGCTTACTTGTATCGGGATAGGTGTTTACACAGGTGTTATCATTGATAGGTATTTTGGTTGCGCACCTTTCGGATTGACGAGTATGTCAATTCTTGGTGGAGCAGCAGGACTTTGGTCAGTAATTAGAAAAATGTTGGAGAGATAAGGTTCATGAAATATGATCAGACATTTGCCAGGTTTGCCAGACGTATGATCAAGTATACTACCGTTGCTATTATTGGTTTTGCATTCATTTCTGAATTTATTTGGGATTGGCATGTAGCAGTCGGTATTGTACTAGGCGGATTATTTCAGATTCTTTTTCTCTCTTTTCTTTTGGTTAAAGAAAGTCAATGGGAAAGACAAGGGAAAGCTCCTGTTTTTATTAGTCAAAGACTTTCTTTGTTTGCTATGAGTCGACTCGTGTTACAGATTCTAACTTGTGTCGGTATCATATTTACACCCGTTAATATTTTCGGGTATTTAGTAGGCTTACTTACTTTAACACTTATGACCCTTGTGGACAGAGTGATTAAATTAATTAAGGAATAAATTATTGTATTGCCAGAGTAAGGGAGAGGGGGTGAGACTATGCATCTTCACACAGGTACACACGTTGTTTCTCAATTGTTTGGAATGCCCATAAACTTGGATACGATTTATACTACATGGCTTAGTGCTATCATTGTTTTTCTAATCGTATTTGCAGCAACCAGAAGCCGTGCATTGATTCCATCAGGTATTCAAAATGCGGTGGAGTTGTTGTTTGAATGGCTTTTCAGTCAGTTTGAGTCGAATGTTGGAAGTAGCTACCGTAAGGTGTCTACCGTATTATTGACATTGTTTATGTTTATTCTTACGGCAAACCAAATTGGTTTACTACCGACAGAACATTTAACTGCCTCTCCAACAAATGACGTTAATACAACATTGGGGCTCGCTCTTGCAGCGTCTTTATGCGTGCATTTTTATCGTATAAAAAATAAAGGTGTTAAAACATGGTTTGCACACTTTTTCCACCCCATAGCACCATTCGTTGTTCTTAATCTTATCGAAGAAGTCAGCAAGCCAATTACTTTGGCAATGCGTTTGTTTGGTAATATTTTGGCCGGAGAAATTTTACTGGAAATCCTTTACAATCTGGCACCGTGGTTGGTACCTATTATCTGGATTGCATTCAGTTTATTTGTTGGTGTTATCCAGGCTTATATCTTTACAACACTTGTTTCCGTTTATTTAAAGGAAAGTGTATAAAGATAGTCGGGGCTGGCCGAATAACCAGTGTATTTATTTCCGTATAACGGAATTTGGGCAACGTCCCTTCAAACGGAATCTTACCGGTATAACCGGAAAATATTATTAAATTCTCAGGAGGAATTTTAATCATGGATCAGACAATTGTTATTCAATATTCTCTTATTGCAGCTACCATTATTTCTGCTATTGCTTCTATCAGCGCAGCTTTCAATGACTCCAAAGTAGCTAAGGCTGCTATTGATGGCACTACCCGTCAACCTGAAATGGCTGGACAGCTTTTTACAAATATGCTCGTTGGTATCGGTATGGTTGAATCTATTCCGATTATTGCTATCGTTATTGCTATCGTATTGGTGTTTGCTAACCCATTCCTCGGCTAATTTTAATTTCGAGATTTTTAGTCTAAGGAGGGGAGCTAGTTGGTAGACATTAATGGCACACTGCTGATTCAGATCCTCAACTTTATTGTCCTTTGTGCGATTCTTGGACATTTTTGTTACAAGCCGGTTATCAAGGTACTTGATGATCGTAAGAATCGAATTAAGAATGATCTTGACTCTGCCGCAAAGTCTCGTGATGATGCAAGCAGACTGAAAGCATCTTATGAATCACAACTTAAGGACGCACAGATTAAAGCTGATGAAATTGTGCGTAAAGCAGTAAAGGAAGCTGAAGTTCAGGCTCAAGCCCAGATTCAGGCTGCACATGACGCTATTGAAAAGGAAAAAGAAAATGCAACTAAGCATATCGAGAGAGAACGCAAGGAAGCTCTGGATGATCTTAAAGCTCAGTTTGCTGCTATTTCCTGCGATATTGCAGCGAAGATTATCGGCGAAAATATGACACCGGCTATGAATGACCGGTTCATCGATGAGAGCATTGCTATGCTTGATGCTCAAAAAGTAGGTAAATAAACATGGGTAAGACCGTAATCCTTGCAAAAAAGTATGGACGAGCTATCTATGAAATTGCTGTAGAACAGCACTCTCTCGAACAGACAGAAGCGGATCTTCGTCTTATTGCAGATGCAATTGGTGAAAATGAAAGTTTAAAGAGACTTTTATTACATCCACTTCTTTCTAAAGAAATAAAGAAAGACACAATTAAAAATATATTCGCAGATAAGGTACAGCCGATTGTGCTACAGTTCTGCTACGTTGTGATCGACAAGGATAGAGCTAGTATCCTTGAGTCTATGATTGAAATTTATACACTGCTTGCTCGTGAAGGGCTCGGTGTAGAGGAAGCATTGGTAACGAGTGCAAGTCCTCTTTCTGAACAACAGGCAGCTGCTCTTCAAGCTAAGTTGTCTGAAATTGTAGGAAAGAAAATTATCATGAGACAAGAAGTAGATTCAGCGCTGCTTGGTGGCTTTACCGTTAAGGTCGGAGACCGTCTTATTGATGGATCTGTAGCCCGTCAGCTTAGCACGCTGAAAGCGAAAATGATGCAAAGAGGTTGAGGTGACTTATAGGATATGAAAATCAGTTCAGATGAAATTACATCTGTCATTAAAAAACAGATTGAAAACTACAAAGTAGACCTCAATGTCGATGAAGTAGGTACAGTACTCGAAGTCGGCGATGGCATTGCTCACTTGTATGGCCTTGAAAATTGTATGGCCGGTGAATTGCTTGAATTGCCGAATGGGGTATATGGTATGGCTCTTAACCTTGAAGAAAGCAATGTAGGTGCAGTTCTTCTTGGTGATGCTGAAACAATTAAGGAAGGCGATACAGTTAAGAGAACCGGACGTCTTATGCAGGTTCCGGTTGGTGACGCAGTATTAGGTCGCGTTGTTAACTCACTGGGTCAGCCAATTGACGGCAAGGGCGAAATCAAGACTGATACTTATCGCGACATTGAAATTAAGGCACCGGGCATTGCTGACAGACAGCCAGTTAATGTTCCGTTGCAGACAGGTCTTAAAGCAATTGATGCAATGGTTCCGATTGGACGTGGTCAGCGTGAATTAATCATTGGTGACCGTGGTACCGGTAAGACTGCTATTGCAATTGATACTATTTTGAACCAGAAGGGACTTGGCGTTATTTGTATTTATGTCTCAGTCGGACAGAAGAACTCTAACGTTGTTCGTGTTCATGAAAGACTTAAAGCAGCCGGCGCAATGGATTATTCCATTATCGTTCACGCAGGTGCTTCTGAAGGTTCTCCAATGCAGTATCTTGCACCGTACTCCGGTGTATCTATTGCAGAATATTTTATGCATCAAGGTAAAGATGTTCTCATTATTTATGATGACCTCTCCAAGCATGCGGTAGCTTACCGTGCTATGTCCTTGTTGCTCCGTCGTCCACCGGGACGTGAAGCGTACCCCGGCGACGTATTCTATTTACATTCTCGTCTTTTGGAACGTGCGGCTCGTCTTTCTGACGAATTGGGCGGAGGCTCTATTACCGCATTGCCAATCATTGAAACTTTGGCTGGTGACGTAGGTGCGTACATTCCAACAAACGTAATTTCTATTACAGACGGTCAGATTTACTTGGAAACGAACTTGTTCTATTCCGGTATTCGTCCGGCTATCAACGTTGGTTTGTCCGTATCCCGTGTAGGTGGTTCTGCACAGATTAAGGCAATGAAGCAGGTAGCAGGTACTCTGCGTTTGGAATTGGCTCAGTATCGTGAATTGGCAGCGTTTGCGCAGTTCGGTTCCGATCTTGATCCGGCAACTAAAGCACAGATTGACCGTGGGCAGAGAACAACCGAGGTTCTTAAGCAGCCACAGTATAGTCCATTACCTGTAGAAGAACAGGTACAGGCTATTTTTGCGGCAGTTAAGGGCTATTTGGATGATATTGCTGTAGAAGATGTTGTTGATTTTGAAGATCAGCTTGTTGTTTTCTTACGTACATCTCATCCGGAGATTGGAGCAGCTATTCTTGATAAGAAGAAGCTCACCGATGATATCGACGCACAGCTGCGCGCCGCTATCGAAGAATTTAAGACTCGCTACAAAGCGGCTAAATCGGAAGCAAAGTCTGAAACGGCAGAGAGGTGATCTGATTGGAGAGTACGCGTGATATAAAAGGGCGCATTAAATCTGTCACCAACATCCAGCAGATTACGAAGGCAATGAAGATGGTGGCTGCTGCCCGTCTGCGTAAAGCAGAAGAAAAGGCAGCCGGCGCACGTCCCTATGCCGACAAAGTAGGAGAGCTCTTGCGCCGAGCATCCGCTAACGTTACCGGTTTTACCAGTCCACTTTTGCGTACTGGGGAAGTTAAAAAGGTCGGTTATCTGGTTATTTCAGCCGATAAGGGACTTGCCGGAGCATATAACTCTAACGTGATGAAGAAGATTGTGGCAGAGATCTCAGAAAAGGATAGTAGTACTTACAAACTTTATTTATGTGGTAAACAGGCCCATAACTACTTAAAGTTCCGTGGTATTACAGAAGATTCCTATCATTTCGGATTTTCCGATAAACCTCAAGCTTCGGATGCAATCGAACTTGCCAAAGAAAT
>OKRR01001624.1_pt1 | contig 19103 bp, 10 predicted proteins | sample 1601211 | NCBI WGS metagenome assembly OKRR01 (sample SAMEA3541525, study PRJEB24748) | human gut metagenome | biome: human gut; feature: human-associated habitat; material: faeces | place: China | collected 2012
TTGTCACTTGCGCCTTCAAATCCGTGTTACCCATCGTGATCGGCACGGCTCCCGAACCCGCTTTCCCGTTCAATTCCGAATCGTAACGATAAGTCGTGATCGCTTGATAAGACGGGAAAGAAATATTTCCCGTTACCCCGTAAGAATAACGAAGTTTCAAAGTACTATTCTTCTTGCAACTCTTCATTCGTAATATTTTCATTCTTTAATGCTTCTTTTGCCTCTGCTATCTGTTCTTTTAAGCGAGCTGCGGTCGCTTCACTGTATATGCTCAGATCTTCTTTTTCTATTTCTTCAATCCGATCTTTTAGATTGTCATAATTGATCTGTTCCACTAATCCCAATTTTGCCTCATACAGTGCTTGAACTGCATCATTTACTTCTGCTTCACTGGCATCTTCGTTTTCACTGACTGTCTCTGCTTTTTCTAATGCTTTTTCCACTCTTGCCACTGATACTTCGGTATATACTTTGGTATCAAGTTCTTCTAGTTCTTTAATCAGCGCATCAAGTGTCTTTTTATCACTTTTGATCTCTAATCCCTTAAATGCTGCTTCAAGATTTTCTCCTGCTTTTTCAACTTCACTGACTAACAGTACTTCTGCATTTAGACTTTCCTTGACTGCCTGCAATTTCTCTTTAAATGTTTTAACTGTACCTGGTTTATATACTGTCCAGTCTGTTTCTTCGATTTCTTTGATTCGTTTTTCCAACAGCTCATATTTATCTCTGCTACCTTTAACCGTCACTTTGATTTCATCAGTATTTGCACTGTCTTCACTGCCGTCTTTAGATACAGTTACAATAAGTGCCACTTCTTGATCTTCAACCGGTAAGTTAACACTTCCGTCTTTGGCAATAACTTTTTCCAGATCAGAACTGAATACACTGAAGCTGTAGCCGTCAACTGTCGGGAAGTCCACACGACCATTTTCAACAGTTAATGATGTCAGCTCCTGAGCAATCTTACGGGCATTATCTTTAACAACAGTAATTTCTTTAGTTATTTTTTGACCGTTGACATTGGCAGTAATTGTTGCTGTTCCTTCACCAACAGCAATCATCTGATTGTTTTTACAAACAACAACGAACCCATTGCTTGAAGTATATGAAGCATCCTGATATGTTGCATCATCAGGAGTTACAACTACATCAAGTGCTGTATTTTCACCAAGATACAGTTCTGATGACATTTCTTTAAATTCAACACTACTTGCTAATTTTAAATCTGAATTATTATAAATTTCAAATTCATAGATTGAATAACCATACTTAGTTGCTGGTGTTAATCCCTGCATTCTTACATATCTTGCTTCAACCGGATCAAATGAAATCTCATTAGTTAATTTATTTTTATCCTCATCACGTAATTTTTCAACTATATCATATTTTGAACCATCAGTAGACACTTCAATATTAAAATCTGTTGCTCTTGCTGATTCCCAATAAAGTTTAACATTATCAACAGTTGTCACTTCACCTAAATCAATTGTAATTTGTTCTTTAGTGATTGATGTCCCATCTTTAGAAACCCAGCGTGTATCATAATCACCATCATTAACCAGTTTACCTGTTGGATTTTTATTCCATTGATTTGTTTCTGTTGAAGCACTAACATCTTTATTTAATGCCATATTTTCACCAAGAACATTAATCACACTCGTAGCATAAATTTCATCATTATATTTTGCATAGATAATTGTACTCCCTACCTTTTTAGCAGTAACGATACCATTTTGATCTACACTTGCAATATCTTCGTCACGGCTTGACCAAGTTAATTGCTCGTCTGCATATAATGGTGCTAATTTTTTAACTAAAGTTTTGCTTTGTCCTACATTAATAGATAACTCTTTTTGATCTAAAGTAACATTTGTTACTTCAACATTTTCAATTGGATTATAAATAATCTTTGTTTTTCCTAACATTGGACAATAAATTATTTCATCATTTTTCAATTCTAACTTAATATAATTTACATTATCACCTAACTCTTTAGTCGATACTTCATATAAATAATATTCAGTTGAACTAGCTGCTTTACCTGCATTTACAACATTTTTCTCTACTTTATTATAAGTTAATCCGTCACTAGAAACATAAATATCTACTGAATCATTTACAAATGAACCATTTTTATAGATTTCAAAAGTAGCTTTTTCAATATCACTTAAAGCATAAACAATACTTTGATTACTATCTGATAATCTTTTAATCCTTGTTTTATCAGTGAAATTTGATGATTTAGGATCATCAAAAGCAAATTCACCATATTGATACATTTTACTAAAATCTTCAATTTCATCTACAAAATAACCATTAATAATATTAATATGACTATAAGCACTAACATCAGTATCTTTAGCAGTTGCTACAACGACAACTTCTCCTTTAGCCTTAGCAGTCAATATCCCATCTGGACTTATTGTTGCAAGTTCAGTTGGTTTTCCCTCAAGAGATAATACTTTCCAGCTTACTTCTTGGCTGGCAATACTTGGAAGTACTTCTGCTTTAAACTGTAATTCTTGTCCTTTAACAATAAATTCATTATGACTTTGAATATCGATTTGTGATGCTCCCTGGTAATCATAATATATTGATCCACCAGCATATTGAGGATCATATGTTTTATAACCTGACTTACTTGTGATCGTTACCCGTAAATATTGATATCCATCATCTTTTATTACCGCTTTATTTTTAATTGTATATGGATACCAGCCAGAACTTAATTTACTTCCTTGAATAAACTCACATTCAACTGGTGACCAGCTATCACCATTTTGAGAAACTTCTACTACAAAATTTCCAGATTTATCAAGATTATTATTTAATGAATATGCACTAAATTCAAAATCATAAATGTTATTTGCTTGATATGTAATAATTCCTGGTTTACCATTTGCATTACTATCACTTCTTTTAACTGTTTTATCACCATTAAAATTAGCTGAATTATCATCTTTTATAATATCTTGATAAGATAAAGCAACTCCATTTTCAAGGTCATTTAACTCATCAACTAAAATACTAGAACTTGTTGCCTTAAATACTAATGTATCCTGTATTTCTGGTTTTCCTTTTAAATTACCAATCACTTTAAATTGACCAGCTTTTTTTACTGTTAAAAGTCCATTTTCATCAATTAATGCTTTATCACTAGCATTACCAAAATAATCAACAACTGACCATTCCATTTCACCTTTTGAAATAGATGGAATATAATTAGCTGCTAATTGATAAGACTTACCAACTTCTAATTGGTTAGCATTAGTAGTTTCATAAATTTCAACCTTTTCAACATCAGTTGTTTGACCAGTTGTAAAACTCATTGGATGACTTTCACCCTCATATCCTAAAGAAGTTAAGATCATACATGATTTTGCTGGTAAAGTGACATTAACACCATCCTTAAGATTAGCATTTTCAATTGTGCCATATTGTAACAATTGACCCTTTTCATTGACCGGTCTAGTTTTCCCATCAATTTCACCATCATAATAGAAATATTGATTAAGATCAACTTTACTAGCTGCATTAGGCATATTTACTTCTAATGTTTTTTGAGATGATGAATTATTAACAACTGCAATACTAATATCACCTTTATCATCTGCAACTGGAATAATTCCTGATGTAACTCTTAACTGATCAACATAACTGTCTGTAGTTTCAAGAATCTTTGTTCCAGATGGAAAATAACGGCATAACATTGACCAAGTATAATACCATGGTTTTAGATTCTCATCACTTGCTTTTACTGTATTAGCTCTTCCCGTAACATTATGCTCAGCATTTTGAGCTGCCATTTCTTCACCAAGTTCATTCCAAAATCCCCATATCTTGATATCATTATCAATTGAAGGATCTCCTGTTGGCGTATGGACAACATAATCTCTACCTTCTTCTGTTGTTGCAGCAGGTCCATATTGATCTTTGAAATTATTAACAATATCATTATGCTGAACATGCATACTATCTTCAAAGCCCCATACGCTACCAAATTTTAATCCCGCACGAATAGCTTGGACACCATAATCAAAAATATCCACTCCATAATCGTATTTTCTCGCATTCAATTGCGAATCTCCAGGACCAGTTCCTGAAATTCCCATTTCACCCAAAGCAAATCCTTCCTCAGCAACTTCAGGATCAAGACTTTCAGCCTGTTCTTTCCAAGTCTTTAATTTCTTTTCAATAAGTCCACTTTCTACCTCACTTTGTGGGGCATATCTATGCACTTCTGTTAATTCTATTTTATCTTTCATCTCATCACTTGTTGCTTGATTTATCCAAGCTTCTTGTGAATCATAAACATCCGGCCCTACAATTTTGATATTTTCAATTTTTTCTATACCAGAACTGTCCATTTCATTTCTTAAATTAGTAATTGCCTGCTTCCATTGATCATATACATATTCATTTGTGACATCACCATGATCTCGTTTATAATAATTTGGTTCATTAATCATGTTATAGTATTTAATACAAGTATAACCTTTATCAACAATCAAATGCTCTAAACAATCACCAATCATCCTTGCCCATGTAGGACTACTCCAATTTACCGTTTTTCCATGATCATCGTAAGATAAATATCCTCTTTCACTAATACTTCTCCATTCACCTAACATGATTGGAATATCATTTTGTTGAGCAAAATCTAAAATTTTATAAACACGCTTCATCATAACAGACTCCCAATCATAAATCGGAGTTCCATCGTCTTCAAAGCCAATACAATAACTGTCCCCATCATGGAGCATGACCCGCATCACATTAGGGCTTAAAAAGCTTGCTTTTTCATAAAAAGATGACCATTGTTCATCAGTGTAATCAAATAAATCACTAGGATCCCATTGTACCCCAAATCCTTCAAAATCTTTAGTTAATACATTATCACTGTTAATATAAACTTTTGAATCCAGTTTAGGGGTATTATCAACGGCTTTTACTGGTCCAATTCCAGAACTAGCAACTACCGCTAATGATAATAATGAAGTCAAAAATCGCTTAAATTTCCTATTCATAGTATTCCTTTCTCCTTTATATTTTTCCCTCATAAATTAATTAAATTTTTCTCCTCCTTACTAATCTCTATTTATACTTTTAGTTTAATTGTCTAAACAATGATTGTAAACACTTACACAAATAGTTGCAATCTCCTTTCAAACTTTTATTATTTTATTGGGCAATTTATGAAATGATATTTCATAAACACGAAACAAGAAGTTTTGCAATATATAATTCTTCGCTTATCCAAAAAATTAAATATTAAAAATTGTGATTATTAAATTCAATTTTGATTAAAAAAGCATTTCATATTTATGAAAAAAAGCAATTTTTTGATTTATCTAACTAAATAATTAAACTTAATAATAAAAAAATGGTATACTAAAATTGGTGATAAAAATGAGTCTACTAAGAAAACTAGAAATGGCCGTTGACTTCTCAACTTCCGAAAAATTAATCGCAACATATATTTTAAAAAATGGACCCGATGTTTTAAATATGTCTACTTCTCAGTTAGCTAAAGCAACGTATACTTCGCCCGCTACAATAACTAGACTATGTCAAAAATTAGAGTATAAAGGATATAATGATTTTAAAATTGCATTATCAGCTCAGTTACAATATACGTTTGATAGAAATAGTGAAACAAATCCGAATTTTCCTTTTAAAAAAAGAGATACGATCCATACAATCAAACACAGCATTGCAACACTAGCTAAAGATTCAATCAACCTTACTGTAAATAATATTGACAATGATATCTTAGCAAAAATCATTATTATGCTCGATCAAACTAAAGTTATTGATATTTATGGTGTATCAGGTCCACTTAGAATTGCCTCTGATTTTCAATATAAGATGTTTCGAATCGGAAAAAATGTTCAGATTGCACCAATGGTCAATGAACAACTATTTCAAGCTGCCCAATCAAATAAGGATCATTGTGCCATTTTAATTTCATATTCTGGTGAAACTAACGAAGTAATCGCTGCCGCAGAACTATTGAAACGCCGTAAGGTTCCGATGATTGCAATTACTTCATTTGGAGAAAGCCGCCTTTCAAAACTATGTGACTATGTTTTATTCTTAGATTCTCGAGAACGAATTTATTCAAAAGTTTCTACTTTTGGTTCAACGATTTCCATCCATATCATGCTTGATATTATCTATAGCTGCCTATTTGCTCGACACTATGATGAAAATCTAGAATTAAAACTTGAAACCGATCATATTATCGACCATCGACATATTAAACAAATAAAATAACCCAAGCTTACTTTTTTTCAATAAGCTTGGGTTTTGTTTTATCCTCTTTTTTTCATTCCATAAACTAATGATAGTGCCAATAATCCTAACACAGCATATTCCGCATAATAAACTTCATCACCAGTTTTAACTGCTGTTTCAACCTTATTTTCTGGCTTATTTTCATCAGGTTCTTTTGTTTCTACTTTTTGTTCACCAACTATTGCAAAAGTACCTAACTGTTCAACCATAAAAGTAATTTCCTTACCATTAACAGTCATTGGAACCTCAACTACATTTCCATCCTTATCTAGCATCAGAACTTTGAATCCCTGCATCTTTGATGTAACATTCCATACAATCGTTAATTGATTATCGGTCAGTACATATTCTTTGTTATTTAACATCATTGCCAAATCATAACAGCTAATAATTATTTGGTCATCAATTAATTTGCTATTGAGCTTATCTAAAATAACTTGTTTATCTACTTTAACAATATTTAAAAATACATCTGGGTCCAGGTCCTTCAAACTAGTAAGATCAACTTGATACTCTGGACAACTGATTGATTTAATTCCTCTAACCTCAACATTGCGAGTATGGCTATGCGTAATATTTTTACTATCAGTTACTTCATATGTGACAAAATATTTACCATGATGGTTTAAATCAACATTATTACTTATGATCCGTACATTCTTTGTAATATCTGTATCATTTTCAAATACTTTAATATCTGCTAGTGGATCAAATTCTTGATAAACTTTTAAAACAACATCAGTAATATCAAATTCAATCATAACTGTTTCATCTTTTTTAGCAACAGTTACAATAATATTTGCGGTATCAGATACTACATTCGTAGCCTTATTCTTTACTGCTAAGACCAATGCTACTTGTTCATCCTGATTACTTGGTGTTACTTTACCATCTAAATCGATGATATTAGGGATACTTGAGCTTTTAATTGTAATTTCATAACCTTCAACAACCGGTAAAACGATTTGATTATTAATAATCGTTAACTCCTTAATACTATCTGCAATTTCCTTTGAACTGTCAATCACTTCTGTAACTTCAATCGTACAGTCTTGATAAATTTCTGGATTATCCTGAGAATAAACACGAACTGTTGTTTTACCAGCTTTAAGCCCAGTTACTAAACCATCTTTATCAACAGAAACAATCTCATTATCAGCAGCATCAAAAATAACTTTAAATGGGAATACTGCTTCTGGATAAACCTTAGCCCCAATTATTTGGCTATTTCCAACTGCTAATTTCAAATCTTGATTTGCTAATTCAATTTTATTAACAACAGAATTAAATGGTTTGTCTTGAATACGTACATCGCCAACTTGAATCTTCCAATGATCTGTTAATGTTCCTTCAATAGCAATCTTTAAATAATCATAATCCTTAGTAATTGCTTCTTGAGGAATAATATTTGCATAATGCCAATATGGATTGCTTAAAGCATTTATACCGTCTACTTTGATTTCTATACTTTCCCAAGTATTTCCATCTTTGGAAGCGTAAATTTTAATTTGTTCAAACAATTTATCATTACTATCTGCCACATATCCTCTAATTGAAAAATCCTTAATACCCGCTAACTTATAAATTACATTTCCTCCATCATTAGTTCGTGAAAATGTTGTATCATTAGCATCTGCCATTAAATCATACTTCATATTATTAAGCTGATATACTAATCCATTACCATCTTCAACAGAATCATGGAAAGCATATACATTGACAATGATACTTCCAATTATTTTTCCATCTCTATAAACATTAACTAAAGCACTACCTGAATTAACTGCCTTAAATGACATATCAGTAATTTTAACAATATTTTCATCACTGCTCTTTAACGTACAATTTTCAGGTAAATTTTCAAAGCCGCTTATTGAATAAATGCTCATTATATCATTTGTAGCAAGTTGAACATCTTTCATAATTTCTTTATATTCACTACTTTGAGCATCATCAGGTATTTCTAATTTGAGCGGTTCACTGAATTCACTTTGATTCGTTAACTCTACTTTTCCAACTTGAATATCTGTACTTGATACCTCGTTTCCTAACTCAATTTTTATATATTTATATTCGATTTCTGACTCTGGAGTTAATACTGCAAATTTCCATCCCTTAGTTAGTGAATACTTCTCTATTTCATTTATTTTTATTTCTGTCCATTCATTTTTATCATTCGAACCATAAACTTTAAAATTACTTCCAACTGCTCCTTTAACATAGCAACCGGAAATATGAATTCTAAAATTTTTAATTCCTTCAGCCCTTTGATATACCAAAGAAGCTTTATCTTTGCCGGCACGATTAATCCTTGTCACATCCCCAAAAATATCCTGATTCATATTAATTCGATTTTGAGCATTATTAGGATGTTTTTCATATGAGTTAAAGCCAATATTTTGATAATCAACCGTATTTTGTAATGACTGCATTGAGTCACTAAAATATCCGCTATCCTTACTATTGAACTTATTTTCACCCTCCATAGTAGTTAAAACCAGATTACCATCAGCTGGTAAAGTTAAAACAATTCCTTCCTGCAAATCAAGATTCTTTTTAAAATCAGAACGAACAGGATATCCGTTTTCATCTTGATTTAAATCATCTTTAAAATAAGCATAAACACTTAAATCCACTTTTTTAGTCGCCTCAGGAATTTTTACCAACACTTGCTGTTCTTTACCTGAATGATTTACTACGGATATTGTTAAATCATCTCCATTGATGGCAGCCGTTGAATACACTTGCTGTTCAGTTGGACTAGTGTAAATTATTTGTGACCCTTTAGGCATAAATTTACTTGCTAATGCCCAAGGTACATACCATGGTCGTATATCCTCCGATACTCCCTGATATTCACCTAGTGAATTCCATAGTCCCCAGACTTTCATCAATGATTTTTGATCTACTGAATAATCATAAGTCATTGGACCATTAATATGCACAGAATCATCTAGTGACCAGGCTGTTAATCCAGACATTCCCGCCCTTGTTCCTTGTACAAGAATATTAGCCATCCATAATCCATATTCAAAGCTGTCTATATTTGTTACTTGATCAACATTATTCAAATAATCGCGCATTCCGACTTCACCCATATAGACCTTTTTATCAGGATTATCCTGACCAGCGGCATTATTAACTAACATCCGCATTTCATTTTCAAAAACTCCATTTTTTAAATTAACTTCATTTACATACCAATGGAATTCATACTGTTCGAAAACATCATGAAGATCAGCAATACTTTGGTTATACCATAAATCTAACCAGTAACTTAGGTCCGGTGTCAACGAAATTGTCTTTTCTAAACCTCTTTGCTTTAACTGATCATAAAGATTTAAATTTGCTTGTTTCCATTTATCATACTGATATGATCCAGGATTTATATTTACCTCATTACCTAAATCATATTGTTCAATACAAGTATAATTTTTATCCTTTACCATATGTTCAATAAAATCCGCTGCAATTTGAGCATAACGGGGATCATCTAAAGTTAAATTATATTGTTTTAAATTTTCACCTGGCACATAATACCATTCTGCTGCTTCAGGATATTGCCATTCACCTGTCATTACAGTAATATTATTCTTTTTAAAGAAATCAAACAATTGATATAAACGTTTCATCCTTTTGATATTCGGTTCAATGTTATTTCCTAATGGGTCAATTGGATAACCATCACGAGAATAATATTTTGGACTACCATCTTCGTTCAAACAATCCCAAACATAAATAGGATTATTATGATCATCAAATCCTGTACAATACCAATAAGCTGCTAACATACATCTGACAAAGCCTAACTCCATATATTGAATTCTTTGAAAATAACGTTCCCAACGAGCATCATCCATATCAAACCATTCAATCATCTCAAGTTCCATGGCTCCACCCATATAATCTTTTACAATAATATTATCAGGATCAACAGTAATAAGATTATCTGTTTCTTCACCATTTCCTTGTTTAATATAACGGCTATCACCTGTATCATCAGCTGGTTTAGTATACTTAGGTGAAATATCCAAATTTTCACCAGTTCCAATCTTTATTTCATACCTAAATACTTCAAGCTCCCCGGGTACTATCCCTTTCAAATAAGCAGTTCCATTACTAACACCAATAATCTGATTATTTTCATATTTTACGACTTTAGGATTACTACTTTCAATCTTTACATCATAAATTGTTGGATTAATTAATTTTATTGTTTTATTTTCTGATATTTTTAATGTAGAAGTCTTGCTATCATCAAATCCTTCTAACTTAATTGCTTTTAAATCAGTATTTGTATTAGTAATTAATCCAGCTTTACTATCCGTCAACTCTACTTTACCAATTTGAACAGCTTTAAGAAAATTAACTTCATCACTGCCTTTTACTGTTTTTGTTTGATCAGCATTTTCATTATTCTTTATTTCTATTTTTAAATATTTGTTCTTCCCATCTAAAATATTCTTAGGCATAAGATCAAATGTACCCCAAAAAGCTGAATCACTAGTTTTAGCGCTGGTAATAGTATAGTCTACTGCTTCCCAGCTGCTTAAGTCATTAGACTGATAAATATTTACGAGATAACGCAGATTTCTTAAATAACTATGCATTCTAACTTTAAAATCTGTTAGATTATCTAATTGATAAACCAAATATTGCGCACTATCTTCTGTCCTAATCAAGCGACTTGAATCACCAAAAAAATTATTTGGCTCATCAATGACTGTTTGCCACCCGTCACTATGATTTAAGACTTTAGAAAAATCATCTAGTTCGTCTACTTGATTTGTTTCCCGAACTGACGGTGCAGTATTGGCCCATAGGGGCATTACGTTAGACTGCAGCAATGATGCACTCAACAATAAAGCTATCGCATGTTTATGCATTCCCTTCATATTACCTTTCCTCCATATCCTTTTTATTTGCTCTCCATAATCTTATTTTTAATCAATCAATCAATAATGTAAACCCTTACATAAACAATTGGAATAGCTTTTCAAAATATAATATTTTTAATTCACTTAAAATGAAATAGCATTTCATAAAAATGAAAGCAAACCAAATTTGGTTTGCTTATCACTACTATCCTTTTTTCTTCATGCCATAGATAAATGCCGTAGCAAGTAATCCAGAAATCATAAATCCAGCAGCCTTTAAATCATCACCTGTCTTGATTGCTACCTCATTTTTGTTTTCATTATCTTGTTTAGAATCGTTTTGATCAACTAATTCCTTTTTAGCATCTTCAATATCAATAGTTGAGAGCATCACCACACCACCAGATGGTAAAGAAACTTCATATCCTTCTTCAAGATTGACATTTTCAAGTACCTTACTAGCGACCGGATAACCATTACTATCGACCTTACGATCATTATCAAAATAGTCATATTTGAATAATTTTAAGTTATTAGCATTAAGATTTTTAACATCAATGGTTACTTCTTTGGGACTGTTTGAATCGTTGACAATCATATATGTCATTTGACCATCTTTTTCCATCCCAACTGTTCGAAGACCATTTAATTCTTTATTTGCTGTTGAACCAATGATCTTGCTATTACGTGGGAATAGATTTGCCATTAATGACCAAGTATAAAAGAATGGTCGTATCTCTTCTTCTTCTGGTTGATTAAAAACTCGTCCAGCAACAGAATTCCAAAATCCCCACTGTTTTAAAGAACGAATATCTGTAATGGGAAATCCATTTTGCTGATCATGCATAGCATCATCTAAATCCCAAATTGCTAAACCAGAAAAACCACCACGCATAACTTGACTTGCGGCATCAGCCATAATAACTCCATAACTAAATTCTTTAGTATATGGTTGTGAATCCCCATCACTTTTGCCAGTAACCATTCCGATTTCAGTCATATAAAAGTCTTTTCCCGTCACACAACTGCGTTGTTCCGCTACCATTTCTTCAATAGTACCATTTGTAATTTCATCAATTGTTGGATACATATGAGTATCATATAGCCCTATTTTAGCATCTAAATCTTGATTTGAATTAATCTCTTTTAACCAAGTATTATCACTATCCCATACAGTATCAGGTCCCGTAATTTTTATTTTTTCATTTAATCCATATTTATCTAATTCAGTATGAAGATAATTAATTCCTGTTTGCCATTTATCAAAATCACCGCAATATGACCAATCACTATTAGCTTCATTTACATAGTTAAAATATTTAATACATGTATAACCTTTTTGGTTAATTAAATAATCTAAAAATCCGCCAATAATGCTTGCCCAGCGTGGATCATCAACAGTAATTCCTTCGAATTCACCACCAAAACGACCTGGTGTCTCCCATTCACCTAAAACTACTTCAATATCTCTACTTTCTAAATAATCTAATTCTCTAATCAATGCCTGATTTGCCAAACTATCAAAATCATAAATAGGATTTCCCTCATCATCAAAACCTTCGCAATATGTATTAGCGTAGATCATGCATCTAACAAAAGTTGGATTTAAGAAATCTACCCGCTTAGTCACTGTTTGCCACTCTTCATCAGTTAAAGGGTGAACAACATAAGGATCCCATTGAACACCTAAACCTTTAAAATTATTAACTAAAACATCATTTCCATCAAAAGTCACATTAGTCGTTTGTAATTCACCAGTTCCTGCACCAGAACCAATTTTCTCTATCTTGATATTATCAAAATATAAAGTTTCTCCAGCCAAGCTGTCACAATGTTCATTGGGACCTAAATTAAACTGGATCTTAGCATTTTTTTGAGTCCCTAATAAATTATCAGCATTAATCTCAAACTCAAAATTATATGTTTGAACATCTTTTGTGAAATCAACCATTGTTTCTGGGTAATATTTTGTTGCGTAATCACCAGTATCCTCAACATCAAAGTAAATAGTCCCAGCTTTACTGCCTTTTAAATCATAAGATAAACGATAGATTCCATTATCTAAAAGAATATCTCCTTGAAACAATTGACAATCCCAATAGTTACTGCCATTTGAGTTTGGAAAAGTTACTTCTAATTGTTGATTTACTGCATTGATCTTCAAATTTGAACCATTACTGTTATACGTATTCCAGCCACTTGTTGTATTTGTCTCAAAATCACCATTTACAACATATTCATCACCTAAATCATTAACTTCCTCTATACGAACATTTCTAATATTAATAGTCTCATCCTTGAAATTACTAATTCCATCTCCTTCATTTAATAAAAATACAATTGAAACATCATCATTATCTTTTTTTATAAAATTAAAACTGTACTCTTTACTCGTAGTAGTTAAATCAAAATTCTGTTTATCTAAATATTTGACATTATAATCTGCTGATTTTTCAATATCAATACCAATTGTTCCAGCTTTTGAAGCTTTAGCATCAAAAACTATTTTATAAATCTTATTTCCACTTAATACTAAATTCTCCTTTTTTAAAGATAAAGCCCACCAATAGTTTTCTTGATTAATACTAGTAACTTTAACCTTAAGATCATTTGGCTCACCTGACAATTTACCGTTCGCTCCATCTCCTTCATTTAAATACCAATCACCTGCTTTTTGGATTTCAATATCGCCAATTTCAATAATTGTAACATTAGAAAGCTTGATTATTTGATTACTAAAATCACTGATTCCATCGCCTTTAGCAAGATGATAAACTAAAGTGACAGCATCATCGTCTTTCTTTTCAAAATCAAATGTATATGTTTTCTTTTGATTACTAACCGCTATCATTTGACGATCTAAGTATTTTTTATTATAATCGCTTGTGCTTTCAATATCCAAACTAATATCTCCACTCATTGATGCCTCTACGTCAAATGATAACTGATATTTTTTATTTGCTGATAAGGCAATATTATCCTGCTTGAGTGTTAAGGACCACCAATAGTCATCACTATTGACCTTTTCAATCTGTACCTTTAAAGAATGATTATCACTCGACATCATTGCTAACGAACCATCACTTTGATTCATACTCCAATAATTAGTTCCTTGACTAAAATCACCATTTGATACCAAATTAGTTGCTTTTGCATAAGTCCCAACGATCAAAGTACTCAACAAAACCAACATACTTAATACCACTATACTAATCTGTTTAACTCTATGTACCATTGCTCTTCCCTCCATTTATTTCTATATTCAAATTTTAACAAGAAATAAACTTAAAACAATCTTCCAAAGTCATTTAGGTACTGCGTTTCAGCATTTCATATCTATGAAACGTATTTCTTGAAATGACTTTTCAGTACAAAAAAAGGATATGTTTCCATATCCTTAAAATTATTTTACATAGTGAGTATTTTCTAACATGACACCACAACCATTTGCTACACAGTTTAAAGCGTCATCAGCTACAAATACTGGTACCCCAAGCTCATTTTCTAATAAATGATCTAATCCTGTTAATAAAGCGCCTCCACCTGTTAAGAAGATACCACGTGACATAATATCAGCAGCTAATTCTGGAGGTGTTTGTTCTAAGACATGCTTAGTTTCTCTAACGATTGTTTGGCAAGTTTCACGTAATGCTAATTCTGTTTCATCAGCTGTAAGAGTGATTGTATGAGGTAATCCTGTAACTAAGTCACGTCCTCTAACTTCAAATGTTTCTTCGCTGATTCCTTTGATTGCAATTCCAATTTCCATTTTGATTTGTTCAGCAGTGCGATCACCAATCAATAACTTATATTTATCTTTAACAAATTTAATAATATCTTCATCCATTACATCACCAGCAACTTTTAAAGAACTGCTAGTAACAATATCACCTAATGATAATACTGCGATGTCAGTAGTTCCCCCACCGATATCGATTACCATATTTCCTGTTGGTTTAGAGATTTCAAGCCCTGCTCCAACTGCAGCTACTTTTGGTTCTTCTTCAATAAAAACACGTTTAGCCCCACATCTTTCAGCCACATCTTTGATTGCACTTTTTTCAATTGATGTAATATTTGATGGACAACAAATTAAGATCGTTGGTCTTGAAAAAATCCCTTTCAAGTTTAATTTATTAATAAAATGAGTAATTAAGATTTCAGTAATTCTAAAATCAGCAATAACTCCATCTTTTAATGGACGGATTGCTTTTACTCTTCCTGGTGTTTTTCCTAACATATCTTTAGCTTCTTGACCCACAGCTAAAGGTTTTTTTGTTTCATCATCTATCGCTACTACAGAAGGTTCATTTACAACAATACCTTCACCTTTGACATAAATTAAAATATTTGCAGTACCTAAATCGATACCAATTTCTTTTGATAATGCCATCATTCGTCCTCCTTATTTTTTCTTAACTATTGTACCATGAATTTAGATATTTACAAGGCAAAAAACCAAATAGCGATAATTTTTTTAATTATCACTATTTGGTTGATTATACCGCTATTTTTGAGACCTCTTGATTAAAATATTTTTCGGGGTTTAATGCTTGATTGTCCTTCTCTAAAATAAAGTGTAAGTGGTTCTTTAATTCAGATTCATAGACGTTTTCACCACTAGTTCCAATCTTATCACCCTGTTTAATCACCGCATCTTTTTCAACATTTACTTCACTTAAAGATTGGTAAGTTGCAGAGACACCAGTTTCGTTAGTTACCGTTACAATCCAACCTAACAGTGCATCATTATCTTTCTTAGTTACTGTTCCCGAAAAGGCCGCAGTTACTTCAAAAGCTTTATTGTCTTTTGAAAAATCAATACCTAGATTAGGGCGATAAACACCTTCAAAATAAACTAATGCTTTTTCTAATTCTTCATCACTTAAACTTGAATCATAAAATTTTTTTACGATTTTAATGTCATCACCAACCGGCTTTACCATTTTTTCTGCTGGTGCTTGGGGATCCTCTTTGTCAGTATCTTTATCTTTATTATCTTCCACTTTTACAACCGCAGTGTCTTTAAGCGGACGATATTGATTTACGACTAACTGAATTACCCCTACTCCGACTAAAAATAACATCACTACCGTTGTAAAGACTAAAACCCGTCGATTTCTTTTCATAAATAGTTTCATTGTTTCACCTCATTTGTAGTGTTTCCACTAAAATCAGGTTTATACTAATTATTTACAATTTCAACATTTGTATAAAAATGATTTAAAATTTCTTTATAACTAGCTCCCTCAAGAGCCATTCCCTGAGCACCGTATTGACTCATCCCAACTCCATGACCGCTACCGAGCGTATTAAATGTATATTTACCATTTTCATATTTGATCGTAAAACAACTTGAAGCTAATCCAAGGATCTCGCGAACTTTGCGTCCGCTATAATTTTTTCCACCAACACTAAGGGTTCCAACACGTCCACTTTTTTTATACGCAATAATATTAAAGTCTAAGCTATCACAATTAAATTTTTCTTTTAGTTCTTGTTTAGTAAAAGTTTTTGACCGACTATTAGTTGGATCAATCGATAAATCCCAATGACAGTCAACACTTCGCAAATAAGGCAAAGCACTCGAATCAAAATAATCTTCTACATTTTCAGTATAGCCATTACTTGAAGAAAAAAACATTGCCGTAATATATTTTCCCTCATATTTCATTACTTCATCGTTAGTATCATTGATAGCCGCAACAATTTTTTGATGATACTCATCATACTTATCACCCCAGTTTTCCCGCATTTTATCCTCAGTCAAATAAACTTGACTATTAGTAGTATTATCAACGCTTAAATTGCGATTGTAAACAAAAGTCCGACTCGCGACAACTTGCGCTTTTAATGCTTCTGTTTCAAATTTTGCCGGCATTTCTCCTGCAACGACTCCTAAAAGATAATCATCTAAATCGATATAATTAACGTTATTATCAATTGTTACTGCTACTTGAACTGCTTTTTCCTCTTTTTCTTCTTTTTTTTCTTTAGTCTCTGTACCTTTGATTGTTTCATCTTTTTTTACCCCAACATTAATTGATAAAAAGATTACTGCAATTAAAAAAACGACTCCCAATTTAACACTTATCTCTTTCATATAATTACCTCACATAATTATATGGAAGAGATTTAAAAATATGTTAAAAATGAATCGTTGTAAATTCTAAAATAAAAGAACCTAATAAATATCCTAAACATAATGAAGCAATTAAAAAGAATAAATAAAATTCTCTTACCTTTGCTTTACGAATTACATTATCAAAATTAAAACAACTTAAAGACCACATTGACAGCATCACCGAAACTACATAAACAATCATTTTAATAACTTGATATGACATTATCCTTCACCTCGATCATGATTACCATTATTACAAACTCTGACATTTACACCGTGTTTAACTGGTGAAAAGATAAATCCTATAATTACACCACTTAAAAAGCCACAAAAAATCTTTAATTTTACATTCATATTATCACCTAACCTTGGATATAGTATACCATGATTTTTACAATCATGATATAATCAAATGTATCTATATAAGGAGGAAATAAAATGGAATATTATAGTTTACCACAAACCAATTTAAAGGTTTCAAAAGTAGCGCTTGGTTGCATGCGCATCGCATCAAAAACTCCCGAAGAAGTTGAAAACCTGGTATTAGAATCATTAAAAGCTGGTATTAACTTCTTTGATCATGCTGATATTTATGGTGGTGGAAAATCAGAAGAATTATTCGGTAAAGTATTACAAAAACATCCTGAATTAAGAAAAGAAATGATTATTCAATCAAAATGCGGGATTCGCCCTGGAATTTGTTTTGATTTTTCTAAAGAGTATATTTTAGCAAGTGTCGATAGTATCTTATCAAGATTGCAGACAGATTACTTAGATATTTTATTACTACATCGTCCAGATGCCCTAATGGACCCTCAAGAAGTTAGTGAAGCTTTCGATGAATTATATCAAGCAGGAAAAGTAAGATATTTTGGTGTTTCAAACCAAAATCCCGGTCAGATCGAGTTACTAAAAAAATATTGTAAACAGCCAATCATTATTAATCAATTACAATTTGGTCCGGCACACGCTCAAATGATCGATAGCGGTATCTATGCCAATATGGATGAAGGAATTGACCATGATGGCGATATTTTAAACTACTGCCGATTAAATGACATTACGATTCAGCCATGGTCAACGATACGATCTTCATTAAGCGAAGATACTTTTATTGATAACCCTAAATATCCTAAACTAAACGAACAGCTAGATAAACTTGCTGATAAGTATAACGTTTCAAAGGTAGCAATTGTAACAGCCTGGATCTTGCGTCACCCGGCACAGATGCAGCCAATTGCCGGAACAACTAGTATAAAAAATATGCTTGATACTATTAAAGGAGTTGAGGTTAAATTAACTCGTGAAGAATGGTATGCTATTTATACTGCAGAGGATAAACCTTTACCATAATGGATTTACGATTAAGACCTTACCAGCTAAGTGATCAATCTGCCTTAGCCGCTTTGGCAAACAACCCTCAAGTTTCTGCAAACCTAAAAGATATTTTTCCTTATCCTTATACACCACAAGACGCTCAAAATTATTTAAACTTTATTACTCAAAACAGTAATAATAACCTAATCGAATATGCTATTATTGTCGACGGATTATTCGCAGGAGCAATTTCTATTACTTTTGGTGAAGACATTTATAGCCACCTAGCTGAAATTGGTTATTGGCTTGGAGAGCCTTATTGGCATCAAGGTATAATGAAAAAAGCAGTAAAAATGATTATTAAATATATATTTGATAATTACGATACTAAGATTATTAAAGCAGAGATTTTCAGTCGTAATATCGGCAGTAGAAAAGTTCTGCTTGCAAATAATTTCGAATACCTCGCAACATTAAAAAAACAC
>OKRR01001645.1_pt1 | contig 18833 bp, 16 predicted proteins | sample 1601211 | NCBI WGS metagenome assembly OKRR01 (sample SAMEA3541525, study PRJEB24748) | human gut metagenome | biome: human gut; feature: human-associated habitat; material: faeces | place: China | collected 2012
GTGGTATTTATCTGTACAAAGTTATAGTCTCCTGTACTGATTTTCTCTCCGCGTGTAGCTACATACACATGTCCGTATTCGTCTGCTGCTATTTTACCGGGGTTGGGACCCACCTGTATCTTTTTGATTTCTTCAAATGGTTCCGTACTTACCACTGATACCGTATTGTCCACACCGGTTCCGTCCCAGTCGAGCCCTCCGGAATTGGATACATAGAGCTTATCTCCCTGTACACAGATGCCATCCGGGTTTCGTCCTACTTTGGCATAACCTTCAATAGTTAGTGAGGTGGTATCTATCCGTGCTACTGTTCCGTCATACGAACATACATATGCCTTATCCTTGTGGAACGTAATAAATCGTGGTTGCCGTGAACTTCCGTTTTCCGTTAGCATTGGAATCTGCTTTAGTGAAAGTCCCGATTGTAAGTCTATCACCTCTATCTGACTCGAAACATTGACTACAATGTAGAGCTTTTCTCCGTAAATAGCCATGTCATTGGCGGTATCACCCAGTCCGCGACGATTGAGGCTACGGAAATAATTCATATCCATCCGGCTGTCTTTAAACGAGTAACGCATCAAAGTACTGTTGTTCAGATTGAAAAGTCCTTCGTTAAGTACATACATCTCGGATGTTCCGGTTTCTATGACATTTCCGTTACTGTTTCCACCGGGTATGTCCTGATCCACCATGTCATCACAGGCATGTAGTAGCAGAGAGAAGAGCAGATATATGAGATATTTATATTTCATCATAAGGTTATTTAATAGGTAACTTTCAGTGTAGCACGTACCGAACGTCCCGGCATGGGGAAGTTTTTGATGATTTCATAATTCTTATCCAACAGATTGAGTACTTCTAAACTGAGTGACGTATTTATATTTCGGATTTTAAAATCACGGCTTGCCGAAAGGCTATGATCGCTATAACCATCCAGACGGTTCGTACTTATATTTTCTCCTTGTGTGTAGCGTTTCCCGGAAAAGAGTAATGCGTACGAGAAATTAATCCAGGGTGTTTCTATTCCCGCTTGTCCCGAACCTGATACACGGGGCGTATAAGCAATCTGGTGCTTGTAAGTTCTTTTTTGAGGTTCATTTACCGGATCGGTCACATCCAGTGCGCGCTGGTAAGTATAGTTTCCGGAGAGATTGATACGCAGTTTCTCCATCGGTTGTAATACTATGTTTCCGGTGACATCCACTCCTTTTATTTCTACTTTTCCCAGATTGGTCATGCTCCACACAAAGATATCTTTTGTGGGGGTAGCGATGATCTTGTCCGACACCTTATTATAATAGGCATCTATGGTTACAGAGAGATAGGGGAGGAACTCAGAGATAGCTCTGTTATATGTAACGCCGATATTGTATTGCCGGGTATTCTCCGGGCGTAAATCGATATTGCCTACTTCGCCATAATATAAATCGTTGAAGTTGGGCAGGCGGAAAATGTCCTTATAGAAAAAGCGAATTCGGAATTCCTCGCTGCTGAGAGGCTTGAATGAAGCACTTACATAGGGAGTTAGTTTACGGTGATTGCCTGCACTGGCTCCTTGCTGAGTTTTTTCATTAATCACTGTAGCGAGTGCCGAAGCTGAAAGCGTCAACCATTCATTTACGTATTTTCCGGCTATTACCGTCAGCCATGAGTAACGTGTAGGATAGGCGAATTCGTGCAGGTTGGCATTAAGGGTATTGATACTTCCGTCTGTAGAGAGTGAAAACGAAAGATTGTCCAACGCCCGGAAGAGTGCCGATGCTGACAGATAGTATTCCTGCTGATAATAACTGTTATCCTGTTTACCTTCTGAGTTATTGTAAGTAGGGTCCAGATAACGCTGGTAACTCCAGTTCCATTTTGCTGAGGTCTGGAACACCCATTGGCGGTTAAATTCCTTTTTGTACTGGCTTTGCACAAAAACGTTCTTATCCCATAAGTGCTGTGCCGCGTAGTCATAATACAGTGAAGTGGCATTGGGCAATCCGCGTGATGATTGATAGTAATATGCTTTCATCCGCCACTGTTCTGTTGCAGAGAAGTTTCCGAATAGTCCGGCTTCGGCACGTAAGTTTTCCACCTGTGTATTCCTTCTTTTCTCGCGGGAAGTCATGTCATTTTTATCACCATAATAGAGTGTGAAAGGATATTGCCCATCTGCTGACATCCATTCGCTATTGGCAGAGAACGCCCATTTCTTACTTATTTTTTGCTCTATCATCAGAGAAGGATTGACCAGCCCCCACGAGCCGGTTTTAAAAGAACCACTGATGTTTGTTTTTTTATTGTCATTGAATCGTGGAGTCAACGTCTGGATATTCAGTAACCCTGCGGATGCAAAAAAGCGTGCAGGTTGGAATATGTTGTCGCTTTGTCCATTGCTGAGCGATAACCGGTCTACATTGTCTAATGAGAAACGTCCGATATCAATTTGTCCCGTTTGACAATCCGTTAAAGTAATACCGTCATATCCTATGGCTGTATGCTGTGCTCCCAGGCTACGTAGAGATATGGTTTTCAGTCCTCCGATACCACCATAATCTTTGATGGTTACTCCTGCGAAATGTTTCACTGCATCAGAAACCTGTAATGCATGCAGGTTTTTAAGTTCTTCTTTAGAAAAAACTTGTATGGGAGCTGTCGAACGTATTTCCCGTGTCTGGTAGCGGTCGGCTACAAGCACTTCGGGGATCGAATAAATATGTGTGGTATCCACTTTTTGCTGCTGCGCAGAAAGCAGAGGAATATAGAAAAGGTAGCAGGCAACTGTACCCCAGAGTTTATACTTAATGATCTGTCTCAATTTGTTCATCTCATTAGTTTTGCATTAAAATGTCCGGGCGAAATCCCTTCGGCCGGACATATAAATAAACTTGGCAGAGTTTATTAAAAAAATATACTTTCTCTGAATCAGAGTGGTGAATGAAATGATGGATAGAACTTATCCGGCTCATTAGACTCAACGCTTTTTCCTCGAAAGCAATGAAAAAAGATAGCATGGCAGGTCTTCTGACTTGTTCCTGTTACGAACGCCTTCCCAGGATTTCCCCAGTGGCTAAAGTGGTAGTTGTTCATAACATAATTCATTGGAACTTACAGCAGCGGGACTGTTCAGGATTTACACCTGATTCCCTTTTAATCGCATTCTTCCGAATAAGAAGAGGTTGCGAACCAATGCACGGCAAAGATAGGAAGAAAATTCAGAATAACAAAAATAATGTGGTAATATGCCAATGTGTCAATATGCCAATGTGCCAATTACCATGCGGCGTGGCAGCGCAGCCAATTGGCACATTGGCATATTAACACATTGGCACATTAATTATTGCATTGGCAAATTATCATAGATAGCCTGTGTTGTAGCATCTTTCAGTAATACCTTTTTGTTGGCATCCAGTAGATAAAGGGTTGGAATGGCTTTCAGGTCGTAGAGGTTTTTTGTTTTGATGGTGAATGATTTATCGTATCCGTTAATCCATTCGGCAGGGAATTCACTACGGTGTTTTCTCCATTCATCCAGTTCCTCGTCAGGATAAAGAGAGAGAATGGTTAATTTTTTCTTTTTTATCAATTCGCTTACCATGGGAATACTTTTCAATGCTTCTATTGTTTCCGTACAGGCATGGCAACCGGGATTGTTGATGAATAGGAGGGTATAGTCGGATTTTATCTGATAGAGCGTACCTTGTGCGCCCGATGCTAATGTATACGTAAAGTCAAGTGCTTTTGTACCTACACGGTTTTTTTGTGCGAGTTCCAATCGAGCCTGTGGGCGAATCTTTTCAGTTTCACTCAGGATAGGAGAGGCTACCATTGCTTCCAATACCGGAATATAAAACTCTTCATTTCGCAACGGTGAGTTTGGATCATAGAGATATTTGTCTGCCAATTCGGTGATGTGGTCAAACATCTTTCTTTCTACTTCCGTTTTCTGGATTGTTTCTTTCATGACCTCCTGTGCTGTTTTCAGAGGTACATGATTCAGAATGTCGCAATAATCAGCCCAGGCTTGTTCGGTGATGTCCGGATGATGAATATAGTTAGTATCTGCAAAGTTGACATTATCCCAATAATGGCGTACCAGAAAATCAGCCCTTAATTCCGGAGTATTCAACATAGCGGGGATAGCAGGTAAAGTGAATGTTTTAATACTGTCTTGTGGGATATCAGTAGCCTGACTTGTTGCATTTCCACTTTTGCAGGAGCAGAGACAAAGCATAAGAGCAATCGGAAGATACTTTATATATTTCATATTTCCAGAATTTTTTATTGTGCTACAAATTTACATGATTATTCTTTCGGGGCAATAAAAAAGCCCGGGAAAGTCCTTTACTTTATTATATGATAACTAAATATTCCTTTTTAGTTAATTCGAAGGCTTTTTATCAACTATCCTATTTTTGTGTACTAAAAGTACGTATTTAACGCAGTGTTAAAATAGTATTTATTATACCCTTAATTACCTAATTAACATAGTATTAATTACCTATTCTTTAATGGCAAAGAATCCATACCGATGGAGAAACGAAATAAAATTATCAAAAATGTTTTGTTGTTTCATTTATCCGTTTTACCTTTGTCCCCGTCTAAAAAAGAACGTTCAGTAAAGTTATATCTCTGTCCGTTTGCTGTCTGAAACAGTTTTTTTAATTCTTTCGGTTTGAATGAGTAAGATGTCTCGTCCAAGCCGCGTAGCGTACCTGAAGGTTACTAAATCACTCCAATTTTAAAATCATAAATGTCTGAACAACAGGAATATTGGTTTGCTGCCCGAACCCGTAAGGATCAGGAGTTTGCGATCCGTAATTCTTTGGAGAAACTGAATGTCGAGTGCTTTATGCCCACTCAGTTTGTGATTCGCCAGTTGAAGTATCGCAAACGTCGTGTGGAAGTACCTGTTATCAGGAATCTGATATTTGTTCGTGCTACCAAAGATCGTGCCTGGTCTATAACGAAAGATTATAATGTTCAGTTATTCTATATGAAGGACCTCCGGACAAATAGCCTGCTCATTATTCCCGATAAGCAAATGCGTGATTTCATGTTCGTTATGGATCTCTCTCCCGAAAGTGTAATATTGAATGATGAATCTTTTGCTGTTGGAGTTAAGGTCCAGGTTGTCAAAGGAGACCTTTGCGGTGTTGAGGGCGAACTTGTCAGTATTGCCAATCGCACACATGTGATGATCCGGATTAATGGCATTCTCACTGCCAGTATTAAAGTCCCCAAAAGTTATCTGCACATCCTTTCATAAATAATAGTAATTGCTTACTACTGATTTCTAACTACGAAGTAAATGGATAAATTAATGAACCAGGTTCGGGAGTTGCAAAGCATCTCTCACGAATTATTGTATCTGGGTGTTGATGGTACCCCCATCTATACAGATCGTTTTTGCCAACTTAACACAGAAGTTTTTCGCTTGTCCGAATCTCTTTTTGACAGAAAAGGAGAGACGGACGAGGAAGAGGCTTCGCTTTGCCTTACGTTGTTGATGGGGTATAGAGCCACAGCGTACTCAGATAGTAATAAAGAAGCAAAAATACAGGGAATATTAGATCGTGCTTTTATTGTCTTGGATCACTTGGACGATTCTGTATTGAAATGCCGTTTGTTACTCTCTTGTTATGATGAAGTGTTTGATGAAGAATTGATAGAAGAGATTCGGCGTATTGTTGATGGTTGGGGAGGTGGACGGCAGTTGTCTTCGGAGGAAGGAACGGTAGTGGAAGCTTTGAAAGAATTAGAAGATGGTAGGTTATAATATTTCGTATTCTCTTTGTGTTTTAGTAGACGATTTTATTGTAGGATAATGGTAGAAAATATATACAACGTTTGTTTGTTGTAACGATTTGATTATTAAATGGTTATGTTTTACTAATTTTTCTCTACGAGGAATAGAGAGAAACTCTACGGAGATCGGGTCGATTCTCGTAGAGAAATGAGGCGTTTATCGTAGAGAAAAGAATAAGAGTTTTCTGAATTTGACAGAGTTTATATTGAGAAGTTAATAGAATTACTTTTTTATGTAAAATTTATTTTCTTATAATTTAATTATAACGCATACTTTTCCTATCAAATTATGAATATAATAAAGACTTCTATAGAAGGTATAGTCATTATCGAACCACGTCTTTTTAAAGATGAGCGCGGTTACTTTTTCGAATCTTTCAATCAGAGAGAGTTTGAAGAAAAGGTCTTCAAAACGACGTTTGTTCAGGATAATGAATCCAAATCCAGTTATGGTGTGATTCGTGGATTGCATTATCAGAAACCTCCTTTTGCACAAAGCAAACTGGTGCGTGTGATAAAAGGTGCAGTACTGGATGTTGCCGTAGATATTCGCAAGGGTTCTCCTACTTTCGGACAGCATGTGGCTGTGGAATTGACGGAGGAAAACCATCGCCAATTTTTTATACCTCGTGGGTTTGCACATGGGTTTAGTGTATTAAGCGAAGAGGTTATTTTCCAGTATAAGTGTGATGAATTTTATCATCCGGAGGCTGAAGGAGCAATAGCATGGAATGATACGGAGTTGGGGATTGATTGGAAGATACCAAGGGATAAAGTTATTCTTTCTGAAAAGGATTCAGGAATTTTATTTAAATAAGTGATTGCATATTTTATTTGATGGGAATAAAACGAAATTTTTTCTTTAGTAGTATATTGACTACAGCCAATTATATTTTTCCTTTAATTATATTTCCATACATTTCCCGAGTTCTTGGAGTAAATAATATTGGAATATGTAATTTTGTTGATAGTATTATAAATTATTTCATTTTATTTTCAATGATGGGGTTGTCAATAACTGGCATTCGAGAAATTGCAAAAGTAAAAAAAGATAAATCTATTCTGCAGCAAACATTTTCTAGTTTATTTGTTTTAAATTTAATAAGTACCAGTATTGCTCTTATATTGTTAATTATAGGAATTTATACAATACCTCAATTGAAAGAACACCAAAATCTAATGTGGATAGGAGCAGTTAAACTTGTTTTTAGTCTCTTTCTAATTGAATGGTTTTTTAAAGGAATAGAAAATTTTAAATATATAACAATAAGAACAGTGGCAGTACGCTGCTTTTTTTTATTATGTGTTTTTTTATTAGTAAAAGAAAAAGACGATTTTGATGTCTATTATGGATTATTAGTAGGAACAACTGTCATAAATGCTTTTTTTAATTGGAAGTATTTGTTGCGTATTTTAAAGTTTGATTTTTCTAATATTTCAATATCGCCTTATATAAAATCTTTTTTTGTTTTAGGAGTATACTCTTTACTAACATCTATGTATACATCTTTGAATGTTGTGTATTTAGGATTTGTTGCAGGTGAAAAAGAAGTTGGTTATTATACAACTGCGATTAAGATATATACTATTTTACTTTCTCTTTTTACAGCTTTGTCTGGAGTACTGCTTCCACGTTTTAGTGTAATGGTTGCTGAGAATAAGATGTTGGAATTGAAAAATCTAATTTTTAAATCTTTGGATCTTTTATGTATGATTTGTTTCCCTTTAATAGTTTTTACAGAGTTTTTTACACCACAAATTATTGAATATATTGCAGGTAATGGTTATCAAGGAGCAATAACTCCCATGCGTATAGTTATGCCTTTGATGTTTATTATAGGTTTAGAACAAATTTATATAATACAATTGCTTATGCCTATGAAAGAAGATAAAATTATATTGAGAAATTCTCTTATAGGTGCTTTAGCTGGAATCGTATTTAATATATTGCTTGTTAGTACTTTAAAAAGTGTTGGATCATCTATCGTTTGGCTTATTTCAGAATTGTGTGTTCTATTTTCTGCTTTTTTATTTGTCCATCGTAAACTTAATATAGATTTTGATTGGCATATAGTATATAAGAGACTTTTGAGTACTTTGCCTTATATTCTAATTTGTTTTTTAGGATATTTTTTTATAGAAGGAAATGTTGTGACTTTATTTTTTATTGGTTTTTCATGTGTTTTGTGTTTCTTTATTCAAGAGTTGTTTTTTGTAAAAACTCCTTTTGTAATTAATATAGTAAAATCTATTTATCGAAGAATAATGTAATCTATGCTGATTTATTTACCTTCTGTTTTTTTTCTTTTGCTGTTAGTTTACTCTATCTTGAAAAATAGAGGTATTGGGATAGATACATTTCTTATTATGTTGTATTTCTTTTCTGCTTTATTTTCTATTCTTATATATAATATTAATTTTTTACAATATAAAAATATAAATATCAGATTAGATGCTACTTTGTTTTATTGTTTTTTTTTATTTTTATTTTTTTTACCCATTATGAATATTCGGAAGGAGGTTATTATTTCTCCTGTAATAAATATCCGGATTGTTGATAAAGTATTAAATTTTTTGATTGTTGTAAATTTAGTTGGCATTATTTTCTCAATAAAGTATGTTTTTTTTGTTTTAACCCATGATCCTGGTGATTTCAAGACTATGGGAGGAATGGATGCTGTAACTAAAGAATTAAATTACAGTTTTAATATTTTTGAAAGAATTGGATTCTATATTTTGGGAATATTTTCAGATTTCTATATTATAATTGTGGTACTTTTCTTTTATTCCGTATGCTTTTTGAAAAAAAAATTTAGATATAATATTTTATTATTGATAGCTTCTACGTCTACTGTTATAAATGGAATGCGGGTGGGGGGGCGAACACAGTTAATCTATTGGTTGATTATATTTATTTCGTGTTTTTTATTTTTTAAAAAAGCAATACCACAAGATGTTAAAAAAAGAATTGAGAAATTATTTTTATTATTATTGTTGTTGTTTACGATTTATTTTTCTTCCGTTACGATATCTAGATTTAAGGATGTTAATTCAGCAAAAACAGAGGCTGCAGAATGGTTAAGTATTGCTGTGTATTTGGGACAAAGTTATCTAAACTTTGCGGATTATTGGGATAGATATGATAATAAACACTATACTTTGGCGCGTATTCTTCCTATAACTTATGATTTGGTTTCTACAGAAAAATTTGATTCTTTAAAATATAGGAATTCTTTTCCAATGGATATTGGAGTGTTTTCAACTTTTTTGGGAGATTTATATTTAGATATTGGCATTTGGGGAATTGTGTTGTATTCATTTTTATTTTTGTTTTTGGTCTCTTTAACTCAAAAACACAAAATGTCGGGAAAGTACTCTTTGAGCCAAATTGTTATATTTTTTTTATTATATCAGATTCCTGCTAATGGACTTTTTTATTATAGTATTTGGAATAAAACAACAACTTTGGGGATAATAGGGAGTATATTGATTTGTATACTAATAAAACAAAAACGAAATGATCGTTCTATCTTTTATAATTGTAAATTATAATACTTGTTTATTGACATCTAACTGCATTGAGTCAATATTAAATTTAAAGCTTTCATATTCATATGAAATAATAGTAGTTGATAATGCATCTACAGATGACAGTTTGATTGTCTTATCTAAGAGATATCCTTGTATAAGGATAGTGAAGAATGATAAGAATTGGGGATTTGGTAAAGCTAATAATATAGGTGCTACAGTTGCGACAGGTAAATATTTATTTTTATTAAATTCTGATACAATAATGTATAAAGATGTTTGTAAGTCACTTATGGATTTTTATGAACAACATCAATACCTTAATATAGGTGTATTAGGGATAAACTTATTAAACTCAGAAAATAAGGCTTCTCATTCGTATGGAAATTTTCCACGTAGTTTTAAGACAGAACATAGAAAAAGAAACATAATTAAATCTGTAGAAACCTATTCCTTAGTAGATGTTATAATTGGAGCTGATATGTTTATTCCTAAAGATTTATTTTTAGCATTTGGAGGCTTTGATGAAAACATTTTTTTATATGAAGAAGAAATGGAGTTTCAATATAGGCTCAATATTAATGGATATTATTCATATTTATTGAAAATGGATGGTATAATACATTTAGAGGGGAAATCTTCGGACTCTTATTTTAAACGAATTTGTTCTTTCAGGAGTATGTGTTATATTCATAAGAAGCATCTTTCATTAATGAAATATTATAAATATAGAATGAAATGGTTACTTTATTCTATATTTTTTCTTAAAAATACCCATATCTCTTTTGGAGAAAAGCTCAACTATTTAATGTTTGTTTGTACTTATAGATTGAAATAATTCTTAATGTTATGTTTATTTTATCTCGGTTTTTCTTTTTAGTCCGCGCTCTATGCTATAAAATATGGACTTTAAGAAATAATCAACTGTCAATGCCTACACCGAATGCTGAAACAGCGTTAGATGTAATTATTCCTATTTTGGAGAAAGATTTAGCTATTCTTCCTTTGTGTATAGAAGGATTGAGATCATGTGTACAGCACACAATAAAAAATATCTATTTAATATCTTCAAACAATGAGAATATTAAACAATTTGCTGAAAAGAATCAACTTAAATTTATAAATGAAAAGGAAGTGTTAGGATATGGAGCCGAACAAGTAGGATTTATAACTAGTAATGGAAGAAATAGAAGTGGATGGATATTTCAGCAATTGCTGAAACTGTCTGCTCAAATTGGTACAGAACGTTTTTTTTTAGTTATAGATGCTGATCATATCTTAATTCGTCCACATACATTTATTACTCATAATAATAAATATGTATTTTATCAATCTGATGAGTTCCATTTAACTTATTATTTGAATATATATAAGTTACTGAAGAAGATCCCGCTTTCTTTGTTTTCTTTTGTTTCTCATAAAATGTTGTTTGATAAATTTGAATTAATAAAATTACATCGATTGTTAGGTACGTCAGATAAAACTTGGGATGAGAATATTCTAACTTCTTTAGATAGAAAAGATAATTCTCCTTTTTCGGAGTATGAATTATATGGTAATTTTATAGATAAAGAGAAGAAAGTTATGTATCCGTGGATGCAAATAGCATTAAAAAAATGTGAGTTAAATACTTATAACGAATTGAAGAATAAATATGATTCTAAATATTTAAGTGTTACATTTCCTTCATATTTGAATTAATATATGTTTGTAATAAGATTAATTGGTGGAGTTGGGAATCAGTTGTTTCAATATACATTTGGGCAGTTCCTGAGGCATAAATTTGGAGTAGAAGTTTGTTATGATATTGTTGCTTTTGATACAGTTGACAAGGGAAGAAACTTAGAACTCCAGTTATTAGATGAGTCTTTACCTTTATTTGAAACTAGTAATTTCTTTTTCTCTAAATATAAATCTTGGAAGAAACGATTGTTTTTATATGGCTTTTTATTGAAAAAAAATAATAAGTATTATACTAAATATGCTCCAGAAGAAATTTCACTTTTTACAGAAAAAGGTTTAAGTTATTTTGATGGTTGGTGGCAATATCCTGCATTATTAAGAGATACCATCAATAATATGGAGGATTTCTTTATACCTAAGCAACCTATTCCTGTTCAGATACAAAAATACTATAATGAAATTTTATTAAATAATTTCGCAGTTGCTTTACATGTTAGGCGTGGTGATTATTTTACCTCAAAATATGCCAAAACCTATGCAGTATGTAATGTTGAATATTACACATCTGCTGTTAATTTGATGTGTGAAAAATTACGTAGTTGTAAATTTTATGTTTTTTCTGATGATTTAGATTGGGTTAAATCAAATCTTATTTTGCCTTCTAACACTGTTTATGTGAAAAATTATGATATAAATTCTTATTGGTATATTTATTTAATGTCATTATGTAGGCATATTATTATAAGTAATAGTTCATTTAGTTGGTGGGGAGCTACATTGAATCGTAATCTTCATAAAATCGTAATTGCCCCTAAATATTGGTCTACAAAGAAAAATAATACACTTTGTGATAATAGTTGGATAAAAATATAATTTTTTGTACATCTCTATTCTTATTTGTTTTATTTAGGAAAAACAATCTATATATATATATCATGTCTTTATTATTAAAAAAGAAATTAAGAACAACTGTAGGAGGTTTGTTTTTATTATATCATTATAGAAAAATAAAAGCCTGGGGGACATCCACGTTATATGCTGATGAAACGTATCTTAAAAGAAAATACTATAAGATTTTCAAAAAAAAGCCAGATTTACTTCATCCTTCTACGTTTTCAGAAAAACTTATATGGTTAAATTTATATTATCGTAATGAAAATCAGATAAAGTGTGCAGATAAATATGCTGTAAGGAGCTATTATAAAGAGGTTTTAGGTACTGATAAATATTTGATACCTTTGGTTGGTGTTTTTGAAAATATTGATGAAATAAACCTTGATTATTTTCCTGAAAAATTTGTTTTAAAATCAACTCATGGTTCTGGACAGAATTATATTTGTACAAATAAATCTGATTTGTCTTCGTGTGAAAAAAAGGTGATACTAACAGAGTGCAAGTATTGGCTAAAGGAAAATTGGTATAATTTTGGTAGAGAATGGCATTATAAAACAATAAAACCCAGAATTATTTGTGAGGTTTATTTGGGAGATGAAAAAGGCAATGTACCTTTTGACTATAAGATATTTTGTTTCAATGGAGAACCTCGAATGATTGCGGTAGATGTTGACCGATTTACTGATCATAAAATTTATTATTTTGATCCGCACTGGGAGTTGCTTAATTTTACCAATCGAAGATATAAAATAAGTGATAAGAAAATACTTAGACCAGATTGTCTTGAAGAAATGCTCGATATAGCTAGAAAATTATCTACTAATTTTCCTCATGTGAGAATTGACCTTTTCTACGTAAATCAGCATATTTATTGTGGGGAAATGACATTTTTTACAGCAGCCTGTTTGACTGGATATAATCCGGAAAAGTATAATACAATAGTTGGTGATTGGTTACAACTTCCAGATTTAAATGTTTGATTTATTTTATTATGAATAATCCTTTAGTTACTATTGGTATTCCCTTTTTTAATGGAGGAGTTTATCTAAAGTATGCAATACTATCTGTACTTAATCAAACGTATTGGAATTGGGAATTAATTTTAATAAATGACGGAAGCACAGACAATTCTTTAGATATAATTGCCGATTTCTCAGATGATAGAATTAAAATAATTGATGATGGGATGCAGTTGGGGTTACCAACCAGGTTAAATCAGTTATCTAAGATGGCTAATGGCCTTTTTTATGCAAGAATGGATGCTGATGACATCATGCATTATAATCGAATTGAGAGTCAGGTTCATTACCTGTTGACACATCCTGATGTAGATGTGGTAGGTACTCATTCGTATATCATAGATGCTCAAAATAAAGTAGTTGGAAAATCTAAAAAACAGATTTCGTACCCCAAAACAGTTACTGATATTTTATCAGGAGGAGCTTTCATTCATCCGAGTGTAATGGGGTATGTCCGTTGGTTTCGGGAACATCCATATGATTCTCAATTATTAAGGATGCAAGATTTAGCATTGTGGATAGATACGGTATTAGACTCTAATTTTTTTATATTACCTGATAATTTATTGTTTTATAGGGCTGTAGGAGTTCCTACTTTGTCTAGATACTTATCTACACAGTCTTTTTTTCGGAAATATATTTTGGATATATTTTTTCGGAAAAGAACATTTTTGGCTTACAAACTTTATTTACTTTCATGTATTAAGTCATTGGTATATCTACTTTTTTCTTTATTTAAGCAAAGTGACCGTATTATTAAAAAGAGATATATAAGTATTTCTGAGAAGGATTTAGATTTTGCTTGTAAGGACTTGTTTTTTTCAATTACTCGATAGAAGATAATATATCATTTTTGAATAGTTTTTTAATGTATGAAAATGTATTATGAAGAGAATATTACATGTTGTTAATATTTACTTTGTTATTCCTTATTTTTTAGGCGATCAACTTATTTATTTCACTAAAAGAGGATATAAAGAATATATAATTTGCTCTCCTTCTGAAGAGATATATGAATATTCCAAAAGTCATAATTTTAATTATAAAGAAATTCCTATTTTACGATCTATCTCATTTTGGAGAGATCTCAAGGCTATTTGGGAAATATGTAAGTATATAAAAAAAGAGGAAATAGACATTGTTGTTGGGCATACTCCTAAGGGGGGAGTATTAGCTATGTTGGCATCTTTTGTTATGCATATTCCTATACGTATTTATTTTCGTCATGGATTGGTGTATGAAACATCTTCAGGTATAAAAAGAAAGTTTTTGATTTTAATAGATCGTTTAGCTGCATTTTTATCTACTAAGGTTGTTTGCGTTAGTCCTTCCGTATACAAAAAGAGTTTGGAAAATAAACTCAATCCTGCTTCTAAACAATTATTACTTCATAAAGGAACTTGTAATGGTATTAATGTTGAAAAATTTTGTAGAGATAATATTAATGAAAGAACTATAGAATTATTAAAAAATCAGTTAGGGCTCTCAGAAAATTCTTTTGTTATAGGTTACGTTGGTCGATTAGTAAAAGATAAAGGTATAATAGAATTAATAGATGCCTTTAATGTGCTGCAGAAACAAAATATAAATATAAAATTATTGTTGGTCGGAATGTTGGAAGAACGTGATTCATTGCCTAAAGATATAATTAGTAAAATTCAAGATAATACTTCAATAATTTGTACTGGATATGTTGATAATTCATCAATAGAAAATTATTATGCTTTAATGGACTTATTTATACTTCCTTCTTATCGGGAAGGATTTCCAACTTCAATATTAGAAGCTTCTTCTATGAAATTACCAGTAGTAACTACTAAAGTAACGGGGTGTATTGATGCTATTAGTCATGGGAAAACCGGATATTTTGTAAATCATGATAAGTATGAAATTGCGTCTGTCATACAAAAATATATTTGTGATGATGAATTGCGGGAGAAACATGGAATGGCAGGGCGAGTGTTTGTTGAAGAAGATTTTGACCAATGTATTATTTGGAGAGAAATTGAAAAATTGTATAGTATTAATTATACGAATTTTTAAATTATGAAAATATTAGTGACTGGTTCTGCCGGCTTTATAGGTTCTTATGTTTGCAGAAGTTTGTTGATGCGTGGTGATGAGGTAGTAGGCCTTGACAATATAAATGCCTACTATGATGTGGATCTAAAATATGGTAGACTTTCCGTATTGGGGATTAATCGGGAAGAGATATCATGGTATAAATTTACTTCAAGCAATGTGTATCCGCAGTTTAGTTTTGTGCGGATGAATCTTGAAGACAGACAAGCTATGCAAATGCTTTTTGCTAATGGAGCGTTTGATATTGTGATAAATTTGGCAGCACAAGCTGGTGTACGTTACTCGATAGAGAATCCGTATGCTTATGTGGAGAGTAATATAAATGGTTTCTTAAATGTGCTTGAAGGTTGTCGTTATAACAATATAAAGCATTTGGTATATGCAAGTTCCAGTAGTGTTTATGGGTTGAATGCGAAAGTTCCATTTTCAGAGAAAGATAGTATAGCTCACCCTGTAAGCCTATATGCTGCTACCAAAAAATCAAATGAGTTGATGGCGCATACATATAGTCATTTATATGATATTCCTTCTACCGGACTTCGCTTCTTCACTGTATATGGTCCATGGGGTAGACCGGATATGTCGCCTTTTTTGTTTACAGATGCTATCTTGCATAACCGCCCTATAAAGGTCTTTAATAATGGAGATATGCTTCGTGATTTTACATATATAGATGATATCGTAAAAGGAGTATTACGAGTGGTTGATTCCATTCCCCAACCGAATGCCTCTTGGGATTCGGAGTGTCCTGATCCGAGCACTTCAAGTGCTCCCTATAAAATTTATAATATCGGTAATTCTCATCCTGTGAAGTTAATGGATTTTATTCATGCTATAGAAGAAGCCATAGGGCATCCTGCTGAAAAAATATACTTGCCTATGCAGCCGGGAGATGTTTATCAGACCAATGCGGATACTACTGCTTTACAACAAGAATTAGGATTTAAGCCTGATAAATCGATCAAAGAAGGAGTGAAAGAAACCGTGGACTGGTATTGTTCTTTTTATCATTTACACAGATAGAAAATTCAAATCAAAAATACAATGAAAATAGCAATAGTGGGAACTGGCTACGTCGGTTTGGTTACAGGTACTTGTTTCTCGGAAATGGGGGTGAATGTTACCTGTGTGGACGTAATGGAATCTAAAATAGAGAATCTCAAAAAGGGTATTATTCCGATTTATGAACCTGGACTAGAGGATATGGTACATCGAAATTATGGTGCTGGGCGTTTGAAGTTTACTACTTCTTTGGCATCTTGTTTGAATGATGTTGAAGTAGTATTCAGTGCCGTTGGTACTCCTCCTGATGAAGATGGTAGTGCGGATTTGCGTTATGTTCTTGAAGTCGCCAGATCTATTGGACAAAACATGGAAAAGTATATTTTGGTAGTAACCAAAAGTACAGTTCCTGTAGGTACAGCTCAGAAAGTAAAGGCTGTTATTCAGGAGGAACTGGATAAGCGTAAAGTTTCTATTGATTTTGATGTTGCTTCTAATCCTGAGTTTTTGAAAGAAGGTGATGCTGTAGATGATTTCATGAAGCCAGATCGTGTAGTTGTTGGTGTGGAGTCAGATAAAGCAAAAGCGATAATGGAACGTCTTTATAAACCATTTATGATGAATAATTATCGTTTGATATTTACAGATGTTCCCAGTGCTGAAATGATAAAATATGCTGCTAATTCCATGTTGGCTACTCGTATCAGTTTTATGAATGATATTGCCAACTTGTGTGAACTGGTCGGGGCGGATGTGAATATGGTTCGTAAAGGAATTGGTGCAGATAGTCGTATTGGTAGTAAATTCCTATATCCGGGCTGTGGTTATGGTGGTTCTTGTTTTCCTAAAGATGTGAAGGCTCTAATTAAAACGGCTGAGAAGAATGGATATCCGATGAGAGTATTGAAAGCAGTGGAAGAGGTGAATGAAGTTCAAAAAAGTATTCTTTTTGATAAATTGCAGAAGCATTTTAATAATGATCTGAAAGGAAAGAAAATAGCTCTTTGGGGATTGGCTTTTAAACCGGAGACGGATGATATGCGTGAAGCACCGGCATTGGTTCTAATAAATAAAATTACTACAGCAGGCGCAATTGTGAAAGTCTACGATCCTATTGCTATTCCAGAGTGCCAGCGTAGGATAGGCAATAAAGTAGAATATGCTACCGATATGTATGATGCGGTACTTGATGCGGATGCTTTGCTTTTAATTACTGAATGGAAAGAGTTCCGTATGCCAAGTTGGAGAGTTTTAAAAAAGACGATGAGAGATTTTATTGTTTTTGATGGACGAAATATTTATGATAAAAAGGAACTTCAGGAGATAGGTTTCACATATTATTGTATAGGGAAATAGTACATTAAAAATGAATATTCTTATTACCGGAATACATGGTTTTGTTGGTTCTAATTTTGTATCGGCTTTAAAAGGGGATAATAATCTCTATGGTTTGGATATTATTACACCTCAAAAAGAAGGAGTGATAAAGACTTTTCTATGGGAGAATATTGAAACAATTTCATATCCTTTGCAGAATCTACCTCGGTTTGATGCAATTATTCATTTGGCTGGCAAAGCCCATGATACGAAGAACCAGTCGATTGCTCAGGACTATTTTGACATAAATACAGGTTTAACCCAAAAGATCTTTGATTTCTTTTTGGAATCATCTGCTAAGAAATTTATTTTCTTTAGTTCGGTGAAAGCTGCCGCTGATAGCGTAATAGGGGATATACTCACTGAAGAGATAAATCCGACTCCGGTGGGTCCTTATGGAGAAAGTAAAATCAGGGCAGAAGAGTATATTCAAAAACATCTTCCTCAAGATAAACAGGTATATATTTTGAGACCTTGTATGATTCATGGTCCCGGTAATAAAGGTAATCTGAATTTGCTATATAACGTAGTGAAGAAAGGTATTCCGTGGCCTTTAGGTAGCTTTGATAATCGGCGTTCATTTACTTCTATAGATAATCTTTGCTATGTAATAGAAGGATTATTGACTCAGGACGTTCCGAGTGGCATTTATCACATAGGAGATGACGAAGCGATGTCCACTAATGAGTTGATAATTACTATGTGTGAGGTGATGGAAAAGAAACCACATATTTGGAAAATGAATAAAAGAGTGATGGAAGGATGTGCCCGGCTTGGTACTTTGTTACATTTACCTTTGAATACGGAACGTCTTCGAAAACTAACAGAAAACTATGTAGTTAGTAATGAAAAGATAAAAAAGGCGTTAGGAATTGAAAAAATGCCTGTTACTGCAAAAGAAGGTTTGGTAAAAACAATAAAATCATTTGGGTAGTTTACTGCTAAAATTAATTCTAAAATGATCTTACTGAAAAGATAATAGTATGTATTATTTAATAGTCTTAGTTCTGCTCTTCCTGGCAGAACTTTTTTATTTCCGTATTGCTGATAAATGCAATATCATCGACAAACCCAATGAACGCAGTTCGCATACTCGGATCACTTTGCGGGGTGGGGGGATCATCTTTTATTTTGGCGTATTGGCTTATTTCATTACGAATCATTTCGAATATCCCTGGTTCATGCTTGCCCTGACACTGATCACTTTTATTAGTTTTGTAGATGACATCCGATCTACTTCTCAGGTACTGCGATTGGTATTCCATTTCTCTGCTATGGCTTTGATGTTCTATCAGTGGGGATTGTTCTCTCTTCCTTGGTGGACAATCCTTGTCGCATTAATAATATGTACCGGTATCATTAATGCTTATAACTTTATGGATGGTATTAATGGTATCACAGGCGGATACTCTCTGATTATTTTAGTAGCTCTTGCCTATATAAACAGAGAGA
>OKRR01001652.1_pt1 | contig 18750 bp, 15 predicted proteins | sample 1601211 | NCBI WGS metagenome assembly OKRR01 (sample SAMEA3541525, study PRJEB24748) | human gut metagenome | biome: human gut; feature: human-associated habitat; material: faeces | place: China | collected 2012
GTCAGCTTCGCTGACCAGAATCACGCGCCAAGTCTCACGGACGTTCGACTTGAAATGAAAAATTTTGCATGATTGACTTTGACGAATAAAATCCTTATAATAAAACCAAGAACAAAGAAACTAAGAAAACGAGAATACAAAGAAAAAATAGACATATAATAAAAAAGAGGGAGTGAAGCATGTCAACATCGGTAATAGAAAGAGGCAATACAAAGATGAATCGGAAAATTCTCAGTATTTCGTCCAAAAGGCAGGTGACGATTCCACAGAAGTTTTATCAGTTACTCGGTTTTGGGGATGAGGCAGAATGTGTGATGCGTGATGGAGAGCTGATTATTCGTCCTATTAAGGTATCGTCAGGCGGTGAATTTGCAGAACAGATTTTAGCAGAGCTGATCAGGGAAGGTTTATCTGGAGAAGAACTTCTGACAGAATTTAAAAAGCGTCAGGCGCAAATGAGACCGGCAGCGGAGGCGATGCTTACGAAAGCAGAAGAGATTGCAGAGGGAAAAGCAGATTATACAACTTATGAGGATATTTTTGGAATGGAGGAGTAGTTTATGCTGCCAGTTCGATTTAATCCTCCTGCCGCAAAGTACATTAAGAAGCTGAAGGACAAGAAGTTAAAAAGACTTTATCAGGAGGCAGTTGATAAGATTTGTGAAGATTATACAGTTGGGGAACTAAAAACTGGAGATTTAGCCGGGTTTTATGGTTATGATATCTATTATAATAAAACGAATTATGAACTTGCATATACCGTTGAATGGGTAGATGGAGAAATGATAATCGTTGTTATGGCTGGAACAAGAGAAAATTTTTATGATGAATTGAAGCGTTACATAAAAAAGTGACATACTGGGAAAGAACGTGCGATTGAAAGTAGAGACTGACAATGACATGTTCTATTTTTGAGCATTTCCCTCTTTGCTTTGGAACAAATCGACAAAAACAGGAAACTAAAATTATACAAAATGGAAAATATATTCTTTTTATAAAAATATGGTTTGCAAATTCTGAAATACGATTTTATATAAAATCACAAAAGGGACATTAATTAGAGATGTACAACTGAACACCCGATAAAACAGGGCTGCCGTTATTCCTCAAACGGCAGCTCTTCTTTTCGCAAAAATGTCCGGATCGACTCGTCCCACTCGCGTTCCAGCGTTTTGTCTAACGTAAATTGGTTGAGCGACAGCCCGGTGACACAGCTTAAATGCTGGTTTTCATAATGAATATTTAAGAACAGTCCGCCGACCTGCTCCGGGAGCCATTGGCTTTTGCGGGCGGTCAGAAACTGTTCGGTGGCAGCTTTCGGAAGCTTCAAAATGATGGAGAAGCGCTCCGGAAGCTTTTTTCCTTTTATGAGGGAAAAACAGAACGGGCGCAGAGTTTTCCAGGTTGAATATTCTTCAATCTGCCCCTCGGCACGCTCTTCTTCGGAATAAAAGCTTTTATGGACGCGTCCGTCGATGGAGAAGGTGTTGAACGTTACGATCTCCGCTTCCTTGAGCAGAAAGCGGTCAAATGTCTCTCCGATGAACAGTTTCTTGGTAAATAATTTTATATCACAGATATTGCAGGCAATCATATGTGTCCTCGCTGAGATGGTAAATTCGTTATTTTCTGTGTAATGTAGAAACAATAACGTAGATTCTATTTTATCGCAGGCGGGAGGGGGACGCAAGTGACTTCTTATTGGCAAGACGGAGAATTTTAAAATTTTATTAGCACTCAACAAAAATGAGTGCTAATTTTCTATTGACATCTTGGAACGCTGGTATTAAAATAAGAGTCACGGTGATGGAAAATCACAAAAAAAGAATTTTACAAGCGTATATTTATGTAGCTGGATAGCAGGATTGGACGCGGCAGAGTGAAACTGCCAGACTCCATTTCCGGGAGCGGATATCCACTGTATTTTGCAATCAAAAGGAGTGTATAGATATGGCAGCAAAAACAGGAAGTTTATCAATCAACAGCGAGAATATTTTCCCGATCATTAAGAAATGGCTTTATTCCGATCATGATATTTTCTATCGTGAGCTGATTTCCAACGGATGCGACGCGATCACGAAGCTGAAAAAGCTGGCGCTGATGGGCGAGTATGAGGAGCCGGGGGAGACGGAGTATAAGATTCAGGTTACCGTCAATTCCGAGGACAAGACGATCACCGTCGAGGATAATGGTATCGGTATGACTGCCGAGGAAGTGGAAGAGTACATTAACCAGATCGCATTTTCCGGTGCACAGGATTTCCTGGCAAAATATAAGGACAAAGCAAACGAAGACCAGATCATCGGTCATTTCGGTTTAGGTTTCTATTCTGCATTCATGGTAGCGGACAAGGTTACGATCGATACTCTTTCTTATAAGAAAGACGCAGAGCCGGTTCACTGGGAGTCTGAGGGCGGCACTGAGTTTGCGATGGATAAGGGCGATAAGGAAGGCAATGGTACCAAGATTGTCCTTTATTTAAATGAAGACAGCACTGAGTTCTGCAATGAGTATCGCGCACGTGAAGTCATCCAGAAGTACTGCTCTTTCATGCCGGTTGAGATTTACCTGAAAAATGCAACGGCAGAGCCGGAGTATGAGACGATCGAGAAGGATCAGCTGACCGACAAGGACACCATCGTTGAGACGGTGGTCGAGGAAGCAAAGACCGAGGAAAAGGAGAAAGAGGACGGCACAAAAGAGACCGTGGAGGTATCTCCGAGAACCGAGAAATATAAGATCCTGAAACGTCCGGTGGCACTGAATGACATTCACCCGCTGTGGAACAAGCATCCGAACGAGTGTACCGAGGAAGAATACAAAGAATTTTACCGCAAGGTATTTATGGATTACAAGGAACCGCTGTTCTGGATTCATCTGAACATGGATTATCCGTTCAACCTGAAAGGTATTCTGTACTTCCCGAAGATCAACATGGAGTACGAGAGCATTGAGGGCACCATCAAGCTGTACAACAACCAGGTATTTATCGCGGATAATATCAAGGAAGTTATTCCGGAGTTCCTGATGCTCTTAAAGGGCGTGATCGACTGCCCGGATCTGCCGTTGAATGTATCGAGAAGTGCGCTGCAGAATGATGGATTTGTAAAGAAGATTTCCGATTACATTACCAAGAAGGTAGCGGACAAGCTGACCGGTATGTGCAAGACAGACCGTGAGACCTATGAGAAATATTGGGACGATATCGCTCCATTTATCAAATTTGGCTGCTTAAAGGATCAGAAATTTGCTGAGAAGATGGATGATTACATCATCTACAAGAACCTGGACGGAAAATATTTGACGCTGAAAGACTGCATGGATAAGGCGAAAGAGGAAGGTCATGAGAACCAGATCTACTATGTAACAAATGAGAAAGAGCAGAGCCAGTACATCAACATGTTCAAGGCAAACGGACAGGATGCGATCATCATGTCTCACAGCATTGATAATCCATTCATCAGCCAGGAAGAACAGAAGCATGAGAACCTGAAATTCCTGCGTATTGATGCCGATGTCAATGACACGCTGCGCGAGGAAGTGAAGGAAGAGGACAAGGAAGCGCTCAAGAAACAGGAAGAGACGCTGACAGATACCTTCAAGAAAGCACTGGGCGATGATAAGCTGCAGGTAAAGGTTGAGAAGCTGAAGGATGCTGAGATTTCTTCGATGATCACCCTGTCGGAGGAAACACGCCGTATGCAGGATATGATGAAGATGTACAACATGGGCATGGACGCGTCGATGTTCGGCGGCAGCGGTCAGGTGCTGGTACTCAACGCGAACAACAAGCTCGTTCAGTACGTCTTAGAGCACACGGATGGCGAGAATACGCCGAAGATCTGCGAACAGCTCTACGACCTGGCACAGCTCAGCCACGGTTCCCTGACACCGGAGCGCATGACGAAATTTATCGCACGGTCGAATGAGATTATGGGTATGATGCTGAACTAAGGACGTCTGGTTCACGACTGTTTTATATAGGAAAATATGTTAAATATCATATATGATATAATGACGGAGCTGCTGCACGTAAATGTGGCAGCTCTTTTATTACCTGTCGTAAGAGAGCAAATGGGATTCACTATTTCACGAATTTAGGATTTATGATAGAATAGGAGCACTTAGCAAGGTTTTTTCAGATTTGACGGGGAGGTGCGTGTATGTTTGGAATCGGAGGATGGAAACAGGTTGGCGCGACGTTTGATATGAAACGGCAGGCGGCGATCCGGGAGCAGCTGGAACAGGCGGGAATTGAGTATCAGGTCAAGGTGCAGAACCGTCTGAAATCGGGCGTGCTTTCCGGCAATCAGCGGGCGAGGCTGGGAAGTGCGGGAGAAAATGCGGCATCGGAACGGGAATATCTGTTTTATGTGCAGAAAGCAGAGGAGGAAAAGGCGCGCCGTGTGATAGAAAGCGCCGGAAGATAAAACAGGCATTTTCTGGGAATGAAAGACCTGAATGACGAAGGAGAGAAAATGGGAGAGGGAAACTGGAACGAATCGGATCTTTGGCAGTGGGAGGCAGATGAAAATGGTCTGCAAACGGAACCTGAGCTGCAGAATGCGGTTCAGAGTCCGAAACAAATCCGAAAAACCTGCCGCCGCGAGGTGCGCCGTGTCTGCAATGTCCTCGGCTGGGCGCTGGCATTTTTCAGCGTGATGACGGTGCTTGTCAGCATACTTCTGGAAGTGGCTGGAAACGTATGGGCGGACGGAGGCGTGATCAGTACGTTTTTGAACCGGATGGTAAATGCAGCGTGGTATGAGGACGGCGGAAGCACGCTGGTCATCTATGCGCTGGTTCTTCCATTCGTATTTTTAATTCTGCGCCTTGTCCCGGAAGAACGGGCAGAGAAAATGAAGATTAGTTTCCTGCAGTTCTGTATGTTTTTTATTTTGGCACAGGGATTTGGAACTATCTTTAACCTGCTGGGAAATGCAATCAATGATGCGGTGGCGGCAAGTAGCGGCGGCGATGCATCCGCGATGAACCCGGTCAACGAGATGCTGGATTCGCTCTCGCCGGTAATGATTTTATATGTAGGGTTTTTAGGACCCATTATTGAGGAATATATCTTTCGATGGAAACTCTTAAACCGATTGCGCCGTTTTGGCGATAAGGCGGCGATTACCTACACGGCGCTGATGTTTGGTCTGATGCACGGAAATGTGACGCAGTTTCTCTATGCGGCGGTGATTGGCGTGGTTCTGGGATATGTGGCGGTGAAGACGGGACGGATGCGTTATAATTGTCTGCTGCATATTCTGATCAACAGCTGGTCGTTAGTGATAGCGATGCTTGGAACACAGGATACGCTGCTGCCGCTGTTTATCACGTTTCTGATGACCGGGTTTATGGGCTGCATGATCATCGGGGCGTTTGTTCTGCTGATTTTCAATTTCCGGAAAATCCGGCTGTCCGATGGGGCACTCCCAGAGGGAGTGAAATTCCGCAATATATGTGGGGCAATGTATGGGAATCTCGGAACAGTGGCATTTATTCTGGTAAGTTTGATTACGATGGCGTTTTTCTTGTCGAGATGATGTGGTGGTCAGTTGCTGTTCACAAGTAGGCACTTTTGGAAGTGAAAGTGCCGTAAGATAACGTGGTGGCAGTAGGAATTAGTTGTATTTAAATGCGAAGCCACGGTAAAATCTGTTACTGGGCACGTGTGCGTGAACAGTAACACTGTTCATGTGTTTGTCATGTATTTCAGCATGTATTTCACGGGATTATGCTTGACTTCCTACTGTGTGATTACTATAATAAATAGTAATGAATACTACGTGATGTGAATTGCGTAACGGGAGGACGTTATGTTATATAAAATTATTGGTGACAGCTGCATGGATTTGACGGAGGAACTGAAATTGGATCCGCATTTTCAGATGATTCCGCTGACCCTGCAGATAGGGGATTACAAGGTAACGGATGATGAGACATTTAACCAGAAGGAGTTTCTGGCAAAGGTAAAGGCAAGTCCCGAGTGCCCGAAGACGGCGTGTCCATCGCCGGAGAGCTTCAAGGAAGCATTTGAGGGCGAGGCAGAATATATTTTCGTGGTAACGCTTTCGAACCATCTGAGCGGTTGCTACAACTCGGCGGCTTTGGCAAAACGCCTTTATGAGGAAGAGAACGGAACGGACGGGAAGAAGATTGCAGTCATTGATTCCCTGTCGGCGTCGGCGGGCGAGTTAAATATTGCGCTGTTCATCCGGGATCTGTGCGAGAAAGGTCTTCCGTTTGAGGAGATCTGCAGGCAGACGGAGGCATATCGGGATTCGATGAACACGTATTTCGTCATTGAGACGCTTGATTTCTTAAAGAAAAATGGCCGTCTGACCGGTTTGACGGCTTTTATCGCGTCGGCGCTGAATATCAAGCCGGTTATGGGCGCGGACAGCGGTACGATCATCAAGCTTGATCAGGCGCGCGGCATGACCCGGGCGCTCGACCGGATGGCGGAGATTGCGTGCAAAGAGGGCGGCGATACCGCAAGCAAACGTCTGGTGATCGCACACTGTAATAACCCGGAACGTGCTGAGCACGTGAAAGAGATCATGTGTAAACGGGCAAACTTCCGTGAGGTAGTGATCACGAATACGGCTGGCGTTGCAACCGTATATGCGGGCGACGGCGGAATCATTATGACACTGTAGGGAGAAAGAGTGGGTGATGACAGCTGGAAAGGTGGAAAACGCCGGACAGCTGCGATTGATTGAGGAAAAATGAAGCATACATTTTTTAGTAAATGCACGAAAATGCCGTTCAGATACCGGACGGCATTTCTTTTATCCAGAATTGGAAATTTGACAATTTTGGCAGGAATGACGCTTTTGCTTGGCGGATGCCAGGCGGGAGGTTCCATATGGAAAGAGACAATCTCATTGGAGCCAAAAGACAAAACGGTATCGGAAGAAACGCTTGATCCGGAAACAGATATAGACGGGCAGATGGAGTCAGAACAGGTAGATGGCGCGGAACTGGGGGTGGAAATGCAGGGGCAGGACGAATCCGGCAAACTTGAGGCAGAACCGGGAGAAAATAATTCAAATGAGTGTTCGCTTCTGTTTGCCGGAGATATCTATTTTTCCAACCATGTTTTAAATGCCTACGACCGTGTGGGAGGTATCGGTGGCGTCCTCGGAGAGAGTTTGCGGGAGACGATCGCGGAGTCTGATATTTTTATGGCAAACCTGGAATTTCCGTTCAGCGACCGGGGAACACAGGCGGCGGATAAACAGTTTACGTTCCGGGTATCGCCGTCCCGCGTGTCTATTTTACAGGAGATCGGACCAGACATCGTGACGGTGGCGAACAACCATGCGCTAGATTACGGCACGGACGCACTGCTGGACACGTGCGATACGCTGGACAGTGCCGGGATTTTGCATGTTGGGGCGGGAAAAAATCTGGAAGAGGCGAAACAGCCGCAGATCATTGAGAAAAATGGAAAAAAGATTGGTTTTCTGGGCGCGTCGCGCGTCTTTCCGACGGGCGGATGGGCGGCAGGATCGTCGCATCCGGGCATGTTTTCGGCGTATGACACGGCTTCGGTCGTGCAGGAGATCCAGAAGGTAAAGAAAGAGTGTGATTATCTGGTTGTCTATGTCCACTGGGGTATCGAGCGGAACACGCAGCCAGAGGCGTACCAGCGGGAGATGGGACATCAGTACATCGACGCGGGCGCTGATTTGGTGGTTGGCAGCCATCCACATGTGCTGCAGGGGATTGAGCTGTATCATGGAAAATGGATTCTGTACAGTCTGGGAAATTTTGTGTTCGGAAGCTCGATTCCGGAGACAATGCTGGTGCAGGCGTCAGTAGATGCACAGGGAGAAACGGCGCTTTCAATTGTGCCTGCAACTTCATCTGCCGGATATACGAGAGAGCTGGACGTGGGGAAGAAAGAGGCGTTTTACCAGAAGATACAGGGGCTTTCGGACGGCGTGCAGATTGATGAGAATGGAAAGGTGCAGGTGCAGTAAAATCAATTCGTGAAATCCTGCCCCTGAAAACACCCGCTTTCCCGCAGTGCCTTGGAAAACGTATTCAAAAACGCCCGCTTATTTCCACTCCATTCCGGTGCGACTAGCAATTTTTTCGGTCCATCGCCGCTGATCCGGTGGATGACCATATCGGGCGGCAGCAGGCGGATACATTCGATCAGCAGCTCAATGTATTCGTCCATTGAAAAGACCGGAAAAGGTGCTTGTTCGTAGAGCTCTGCCAGCTTCGTGCCGCGTAAAATGTGGAGAAGCTGAAGTTTGATGCCGTCGATGGCGGGCTGGAAATCGGCCAGATAGCGGACGGTATCGAGCATCTGGGCTTTCGTTTCATCAGGCAGCCCCAGAATGACATGGACGATGACGGTCAGACCGGCGGCTTTCAGTTCACGGACGGCATTTTCAAAGACCGGGAGGGAATAACCGCGCTGGATGCGCGCGGCACTTTCCTCATGGATGGTCTGAAGTCCCAGTTCCACCCAGACCGGTTTTCGGCGGTTTAAGCGGGCGAGAAGCTCCAGGACATCCGGTGGCAGGCAGTCCGGGCGGGTTCCGATGGACAGGGCAGCCACGTCCGGGTGGGCGATTGCTTCGGAAAAAAGCGGCTCCAGATAGGAGACAGGCGCATAGGTATTTGTGTAGGACTGGAAATATGCGACATATTTTCCACCCTTTATTTTATTTGCGACACGCGTCTTTGCCGCTTCGATCTGTTCGGTCACGGAGGTGTGAGCCGGCTCTGCAAAATCGCCGGAACCGCCGTGGCTGCAGAAAATACAGCCGCCCGTTCCCAGCGTACCGTCCCGGTTGGGACAGGTCATGCCGCCGTCGAGCGCCAGCTTGTAGATTTTCTGCCCAAATTGGTCTTTCAGCCATGCGTTTAACGAATAGTAGGGACGACCGTCGGAGTAGCAGCGGGGCATGGAGGAATCCGGGTGTTTGCCGGAGGCGGTGGATGCAGGATGGAATGTTTCGGGTAATGATAGGTATGTTTGAGTGGTTTGCTTCATACGGACTCCTGTGTTTTACTATATAAATGAAAGCTTACCAGAACCACAGCATTTTGTAAACACACGAAAGAATATCGTATTGAGGCATTTTGAGGAAAATGATATAATACATACAAGAAGTCAGATGAAATCAAAATATCTGAAATCATAATCATATAAAGGAAACAATTGTTCACGGGTAGGCACTTTTGGAATCGAAAGTGCCGTAAGAAAACGTGGTGGCAGCAGGAATTTGCCGTATTAAAATGCGAAGCCACGGCAAATTCCGTTACTGGGCACGTATGCGTGAACAGTAACAAACAATTTGGGGAAAAGGAGAAGGGATATGTCAGTCAAAGAAACACTGAAACAGCTGGAATCTGAGAAAACGAAAGTGCTGATGGCAGAATTATACGGGGCAGAGAAAGCGGAGGAGAACCGGGCGCGTTACCGCTATGTGGCAGAGCGCTTTGAGAAAACATATGGGGAACGTGATATCAAGCTGTTTACTTCTCCGGGACGGACGGAGATCAGCGGCAACCACACCGATCACAATCATGGCAAGGTGCTGGCGGGCAGCATCAACCTGGACTGCGTCGGAGCGGCGGCACCGAACGGAACCGACACGATCCGCATATTAAGTGAGACATTTCATCAAAATTTCAGCATCCATTTAAGCGACCTGAAACCGAGCACGGGTATGAGCGGCACCATCGACCTGACAAAGGGCATTTTAAAGGGCTTTGAGGAGAGAGGATACAAGGTCGGCGGATTTGACGCATACATTACCAGCAATGTTATCAGCGCGGCGGGCGTCAGTTCTTCGGCTTCCTATGAGATGCTGATCTGCTCTATGTTAAATACGATGTTTAACGAGGAAAAGATGGATGTTGTCACCTACGCCCACATCGGAAAATATGCAGAAAACAAGTTCTGGAACAAGGCGTCGGGTCTGCTCGATCAGATGGCATGCGCGGTCGGCGGTCTGATTACGATCGATTTTAAAAATCCGGAAGCGCCGGTTGTGGAGAAGATTGATTTTGATTTCGGCGCGCAGGATCACAGCCTGATGATTGTAAATACGGGAAAAGGCCACGCGGATCTGAGCGCAGATTATTCTTCCGTTCCAAACGAGATGAAAAAAGTAGCGCAGTACTTTGGCAAAGAGGTCTGCGCGGAGATTTCCGAGGAAGAGGTGATCGCAAACCTGGCGAAAGTGCGTGCATTTGCGGGAGATCGTTCCGTGATGCGTGCGTTCCATTTCTTTGAGGAAAATAAGAGAGTGGAGCAGGAAGTAAAGGCCCTTCGGGAAAATGATTTTGCTGCCTTTTTGGAGGGAATCACAGCTTCGGGCAATTCTTCCTGGAAATGGCTTCAGAATGTATACACGACTGCAGACGTGCAGGAGCAGGGCATCAGCATTGCACTGGCGCTGACAGAGCTGTTTATTGCGAAAAAAGGACGCGGCGCGTGCCGGGTTCATGGCGGCGGATTTGCCGGTGTCATCATGGCGATGATTCCGAATGATCTGGTGGACGAGTATACAGAATACATTGAAAATGCGACCGGTAAGGGAAATGTATATCGCATGAGTATCCGTCCGCACGGCGCGATCTGTGTGAGCGATCGCATCTAAAGAAAAATTCCGGACGGAATGAAAGATGTGTCAAAAAGTGATGTGCAGAAAGAGATGCAAATAAGAAAACGGCATGGAGATTTGCATAGACAAAAGACAGGCTGTTTTGCAGATAAAACTGGGACATAGAAAGGCGGTGGAGTTTATGGGAAATAAAAATCTGATTATCACAATCGAGAGGGAGTACGGAAGCGGAGGACGTATTGTGGGACGCAAGCTGGCAGAGGAGCTGGGGCTTCATTTCTACGACGATGAGATCTTAAAGATGGCGTCGGAGAAGAGTGCGGTTGGAGAGGAATTTTTCCGTTTAGCGGATGAGAAAGCGGGAAACAACCTGCTTCACCGTCTGACTGGCGCGAAGAAGGCAGATGTGTTCGGAAAGCCGTCCCTGAAAGGCGATGTGACATCGCCGGATAACCTGTTTAAATTCCAGGCGATGGTGATGCGGGAGCTGGCAGAACAGGAACCGTGCGTATTTGTAGGTCGTGCGGCTGGCTATGTGCTGGATCAGGACGAGGAGATCGAAAATCTGATCCGCATCTTTGTCTATGCCGACCGTGTGCGCCGCGTGCAGCGCGTTATGGAAGTAGACTGCATCAGTGAAGAAAGAGCGAAGAAGCGCATCCGGAAGATTGAGAATGAGCGGAAGAATTATTATAAATATTTTACCGGAAATGACTGGAAAAATATGAAGAACTACGATCTTCCGATCAATACGACCCGCCTCGGACTGGACGAGACGGCGGAGCTGATCAAGGAATATGTGAAGCTGCGCGGGTATATGAAGTAGGGAAAAATGAAAACAACCTGTCTGTGATGCAGGCTAAAAATTTCAGTTGAAGATTGTAGGAAGCAGGGCAGATTTGGAAGATGAGAAGTGCCAGCGGATCGCCAGCTCAATCAGCTCCCAGAATGCTGGGAGAGTGATTCCGGCATTCTGAATTTTCCTTTGACGACAGTAGAATCATTACGAGCTTATTACAAATTATTTACGGTTTGAAGTGGCATATTGACGGTCAAAATGGAAAAATGATACAATGATTTCAGAAAGAAAGGGGGCAAAAGCATGAGAAGTGCATCTGAATTTAGGCAAATGGCGCGTGAGACACTGCGCGGAAACTGGAAACTTGCGATGGGAACGGGATTAGCAGCGTCCCTGATTGGTGCGGAGATTGCCGATACGGCGCCAAATGGAATATCAGAGCTGCAAAAAGTGATACAGGCACGACCGGAAGTGAAGAATGTGCTGACGCAGGTATTTCTGATGCGCAGCATGCTTCTGCCCTTGGTGCTTTTGCTTATCTGGGGCTTGATGGTGGTTATTATTGGAGGTGCGGGGCAGATGGGATACGCCCGTTTCCATCTGAATCTGGCAGAGAAAAAGGAAGCATCCTTTTCTGATTTATTTTCCCAGTTTTCGCGGATCACAGATGGCGTGGCGATGGTATTTGTGCGCGGCTTTTATATATTTTGCTGGACCTGCCTGTTTTTCGTTCCGGGTTTCATAAAGACGTACAGCTATGCGATGACACCATATGTGCTGATGGAACATCCAGAATATTCCGCCAACGAGGCGATCACCGAGTCGCGCCGCCTGATGGATGGGAAAAAATGGAATTTATTCTGCCTGACCTTTAGCTTTATCGGCTGGCGGCTGATCTGCAGCATTCAATATATAATACCAGCGGTTCTTTTGTATACACAGGGAAGGCTCAGCGGTGTGACCGTGCTGTTTCTGGTAGGGCTGATGGGACCGCTCAATATTGGCTATCTGTTTCTGCGCCCATATGAGGAGGCGGCATTTGCGGCATTTTATAGGGACGTGCGGGATGAGAAGAGGGAAATAGAAGAGATAGAAATGCGGGATAAGTGGAGTGAGAATGAGCCGGAGGAAAGTGAAAATGCGTGAACTCTGTCTGTACAAAAATGAAATCATTTGCATAGAACTGTGCTTGTGTAAGAATAGACGGAACAATAAAAATCTTTGAAAATCAAATTGGCGAAAGCCCAAAATAAGAATCTGTAATCAAAAATTTCCTCAGAAAGTGGTCAAAATGAAAGCTTTCTGAGGAGTTTTTTTGAGTTGTATTATTTATTTTGTTTTAGTCCATCCGTGCTTTCTCAGACAGCAAATGTTTCTGGCAATAGAAGAATGCCGGAATCAGAAATGCATCGGCGAGCAGCCATGCAAGCGGCGAGGCAAAACAGATGATGATGTAGCCAAAGATCGGTACCAGCAGGAAGCCGACCATGGCGCGGGCGATCATTTCGCAGACACCTGCCAGGATGGCGAGCAGGCTGTAGCCCATTCCCTGAATCGTGAAACGCCATACATTGACGATTGTCAGAGGTATGTAGAACAGGGAGTTGAAGGTCAGGAACAGGTGCGCCTGATGGATTACAACTGTTTCCGAGGCATCGACGAAGAGAAGCGGAATCACGCCGCCAAACACGGTCAGCACGATGCACGCCGCAATGGAGTAGATGCCGCCGATGAGAGTCGCGGACCGGACGCCCTGGCGGATGCGGTCTACCTTTCCGGCACCGGCGTTCTGTCCGGCGTAGGTTGCCATCGTGCCGCCCAGCGCGTCAAACGGGCAGCAGAAGAACATGCCGATCTTCTGACCTGCGGTGACGGAGGCAACCGCGATGGAACCTAAGGAGTTGATGGCAGTCTGGATGACAACCGAGCCGATCGCGGTAATCGAATACTGGAGTCCCATCGGCACACCCATTTTGCAGAGAATGTAAATGTGTCTGCCGCTGATGCGCGTTTCCTCATGGTGCATATGCAGGATTTCAAATTTTTTCTTCATATAGATCAGGCAGAGAATACCGGATACTGCCTGAGAGATAACAGTTGCATAGGCAGCTCCGGCGGTGCCGGTTCCGATCTGTACGATGAAAAGCAGATCCAGCGCAATGTTTAAAAGGCTGGATAAAATCAGGAAATAGACCGGCGTTTTGGAGTCGCCGAGCGCACGGATGATGCCCGCCAGCGTATTGTACAGGTAGGTTGCCGGGATGCCTGCAAATACGAAGAAAATGTAGCTGTACGCGCCGTCAATGATATTGTCCGGCGTCTGCATCCAGACGAGAATCTGGCGTGTCATCAGGCAGACGATCACGGTCATGACCACGGCAAAACAGGAGGCGATCCATCCGGCATTAGCGACGAAACGGCGCATGTCCTTGTAATCCTGTGCGCCGAACCGCTGTGCAACCGGAATGGAAAACCCGGTGCAGACACCGATGACGAAACCGTTAATCATAAAGTTGATGGCGGAGGTGGAACCGACCGAAGCCAGTGCATCGACACTGAGAAATTTTCCAACAATGATCGTATCGACCATGCTGTAAAACTGCTGGAATAGAAGTCCCATCAGCATCGGAACCGCAAAGCCCAGAATCAGCTTTGCCGGGCTCCCGTTTGTCATATCTTTTATGGTAGAGCGTTGCGAAGAGCGGCTCATGGAAAAACCATCCTTTCTAAAAAACGATTATAAAACTCTGAGAGTAGATTTTATAAGAAATATATAAAATTGGCAATCCGAAAAATCACGAAAAAAAGAAAAATAGAGGCACTTTTTTTGTGATATAGAAGCGGGCTGGTCAGCACGCGGTATTTTACAATCAGTGACATACATGGTATCATAACGGGTAGAGTGATTTTTATTTCATAGGAAATTACGTCCTATGAAACAAAAAACGCTTCGCGAGGATGCGCACTCGCGCGAAGCAGAAACATGTCGCAAGCGACCGCGCTCGGCGCGAGAATGTGCCAAGGCACATTCTTTTTCATATAGAACGGAAATGAGGGTAACATACATGAAGAGACTGGCGGTGGGAATCCTGGCGCACGTAGATGCGGGGAAGACAACATTATCAGAGGCGATGCTCTATGCGGGTGGCATGATCCGCCATCTGGGGCGGGTGGACAAGGGCGATGCGTTCCTGGACACATATGAATTGGAGAAAAAGCGCGGAATCACGATTTTTTCCAAGCAGGCGCGGCTTGCATGGGATGATATGGATGTGACGCTCTTGGACACGCCGGGACATGTGGATTTTTCAGCGGAAATGGAGCGGGTGCTTCAGGTGCTGGACTATGCGGTGCTGGTTATCAGCGGTTCAGACGGCGTGCAGGGACATACAAGGACGCTGTGGCGGCTGCTGGCGCGCTACCAGATTCCGGCGTTCCTTTTTATCAATAAAATGGATCTGGCGCCGGGACGGGAACAGGAGATCCTGCGCGACCTAAAAGAGTCGCTGGGCGGCAACTTCGTTGATTTTGGTGCGGACGGGACGGAAAGTTTCTATGAAGAGGTAGCAGTCAGCGGCGAAGCGGAATTGGAGGAATTTCTGGAGACGGGACAGGTGTCTAAAGATGCGATCCGCAGCCGGATTGCCAGCCGGGATCTGTTTCCGTGTTATTTTGGTTCGGCGCTCAAAAATACGGGCGTGGAAGAATTTATGCGCAGTTTGGAAGAATATACGCTGGAACCAGTGTATCCGGACGAATTTGGGGCGAAAATATTTAAAATTGTGCGCGACAGCCAGGGCGAACGCCTGACTTATATGAAGATCACGGGCGGCGTGCTGCATGTCAAAGACCGGATCGGCGAGGAAAAGGTAAATCAGCTCCGCTTGTATTCAGGCGATAAGTATGAGGCGGTGAGCGAGGCACCGGCGGGCATGATCTGTGCGGCGACGGGACTTTTGCACACGAAACCGGGCGAGGGGCTGGGAAGCTGTGAGATGGGAGCAGAACCAGTGCTGGAGCCGGTTCTTACCTACCGGGTGGAACTTCCGTATGATGTAGATGCGGCGGCTATGCTTCCGAAGCTTCTGCAGCTGGAGGAGGAAGAGCCGGAGCTGCATATCGTGTGGGAAGAGGAGAAAAAGGAGATCCACGCCCAGATCATGGGCGAGATCCAGATGGAGATCTTAAAAAGCCTGATTGCGGAGCGGTTTGGAGTCGAGGTGCGCTTTGGCGGACGCAGTATTGTATACAAAGAGACTATAACCGATACGGTGGAGGGCGTCGGTCATTTTGAGCCGCTCCGCCATTATGCGGAGGTACATCTGCTTCTGGAGCCGGGAGAACCGGGCAGCGGGCTGGTGTTTGATACCGATTGCAGTGAAGATATTTTAAGTAAAAACTGGCAGCGGCTGGTGCTGACGCATCTGGAAGAAAAGGTACACCGGGGTGTTCTGATTGGGGCACCGATCACGGATATGAAAATTACGCTGAAATCGGGACGCGCCCATGTGAAACATACAGAAGGCGGCGATTTCCGACAGTCCGTGTACCGGGCGGTCCGTCAGGGACTGATGCAGGCGCATTCGGTGCTGTTGGAACCATTTTATGCCTTTCACCTGACGATACCGGACAAGATGGTGGGACGTGCAATGACCGATCTGGAGCGGCGGTTTGCCGTCTTTGAGGGACCGGCGCTGGAGGACGGGCAGGCAATATTAACCGGACGTGCCCCGGTATCGGCACTCGATGGATATCAGACGGAGGTGACGGCGTACACGGGCGGATTGGGACAGATGATCTGCACGCTTGATGGCTACGGACCATGCCACAATGAAGAAGAAATCATTGTGGCAGCTGGGTATGATCCGGATGCGGATTTGGCAAACCCGAGCGGATCTGTTTTCTGTACGCACGGAGCGGGATTTGTCGTCAACTGGGATGAGGTCAAAGACTATATGCATCTGGAAAGCTGCCTGGGCGATTCCAATGGAAAACGGCGGATGGATGCGATCCCTGAGCTGGGTGCGCGCTCCTCGGATGGACAGGGCGGCGGCGCTTCGGAAGAAATGTGGATCGGAACGGACGAGGTCGATGCGATTCTCGCTCGCACCTACCATGCAAATAAAAAGGAAGACGGCGGAAAACGCCGGTGGGGCGGAAAGAGCAAACGCCCGGCGGAAACCTATGGTGCCGGAGTGTACGGAGAGACGGCGCGGAGGCAGGAAGCGGTGAGACAGAAGAGCGATTCGAAAGTCGGGACAGCTGAAACTTTGGCATCTGGAAGTGAAGGAAAATCGGGAAGTTCTGTGGCTGGAAATGCAGGAAAATTGGAACATGCAGGCAAAGCGCCGGAAAGTGGCGGAGCGGGCAGCAGAACCGGCGGCTCCAAAGGGAAAATGGCATCGGCGGTACGGGAATACTTGCTGGTAGATGGCTACAACATTATTTTCTCCTGGGATGAGTTAAATGAGCTGGCGAAGATCAACATTGATAGCGCCCGTGGTAAGCTGCTGGATATTCTCTGCGATTATCAGGGAAGCCGCGGTATCGAGGTGATAGCGGTGTTCGACGCCTACCGGGTGCAGGGACACCGGACGGAGGTGACGGATTACCATAACATTCATGTAGTCTTTACGAAAGAGGCGGAGACAGCTGACCAGTATATCGAGAAATTTGCCCATGAAAATGGGCGGAAATATACGGTGATGGTAGCAACCTCCGACCGTCTGGAACAGATCATCATCCGTGGGCAGGGCTGCGGGCTGTATTCGGCGCGGGATTTTGAGGAAGAGGTAGATCGTGTGAAGAATCAGACACGTGAGCATACCAACCGACCGCATAGCGGACATAAAAATTATCTGCTGGATTCGGTGCCGGAGGAGGTGCTGCGGCAGGTAAAGAAGGACGAGTAATGTATAAAAAGCGGATTTTCGTATAGATTACTCGAAGGCATGAATCAGATCCTTATGCATAAATTCTATCAGTTCTGCTGCCGCTGCACTCGGGCTGCCGGTTTCGATGGCGGAAAGCATGGTTCAGTTAAGGGAATATGCAGAAAAATCTGCATTGTACATTACAAGGAAAATACTCACATGTGCTGCAAAAATATTTTAAGGTATGACGAAAAGACAGAATGCACATCGGTCACGTTAAGAAATATAATAGGGATGAGATTTGAGCTGCTCGATACATGAAATCCCTGTTTCTCTTTGGGCGGATGTTAATAGGATATTTAAGGTTGGGTCTGATAGGAGTCAGATGCCTTTGTATGAGAAGCATGCTCTCAGTTTTGTCACCGCTGCTTTTCAGATTTGCCCTGCATCTGGATCATAAACTGTATATACTCCTTAAAAGCAAGTTTCAAAAAATTGAAGAGAAACCGTATATAGATAATACCTTGCCGGACTTCATTTTCGATGGAGTCCGGCGTTCTGTATCCAGAAATCGCATTTCCTGTGTCGGCGAAAAGTGTTACACTGTTGGATATTCTGAAAAAGCAGAAGGCAAGTAAATACTCCGGCGGGATCTACCACAAAACACAGATCGATTTGACATACAATTCCAACCATATAGAAGGAAGCCGACTGACCCACGATCAGACCCGGTATATCTTTGAAACCAATACTATCGGTGTAGAAAAAGAAGTGCTGAACGTGGATGACGTGATTGAAACAGCAAATCACTTCTGCTGCATTGACATGATCATTGATCATGCAAAAGCAGCTCTGACGGAAAAGTTCATCAAAGAGCTTCACTTGGTTTTGAAGAACGGCACCAGCGATTCCAGAAAAGATTGGTATGCGGTTGGCGATTATAAGAAACTTCCGAATGAAGTCGGCGGTATGGATACCGCCCTTCCGGAAGAAGTTGCCGATAAAATGAAGGTATTGCTGACGGAATATAATGCCAAAGAAGAAAAGACCTTTGAGGACATTCTGGACTTTCATGTGAAGTTTGAGCGGATTCATCCGTTCCAGGATGATGATGTTATAATAAGGACAAAGTTAGAGAAACCCAGTAAAATCAAGGGGTTAGCACTAATTTAGTTCTTATTTTTATACCAATTTAGCGGTGGGATAAGGCAGCGCTGTTATATCAAAACCGAAAATCCAAGTCAGTATCGCAGATAACAGATTAGAAGTAATCGGCATTGATCATGGCTGGTCGATGATGAAAACAATATCTCAGGTATTTGTCACAGGAGTTAAGGAGATAACAACAACTCCGGCACTCTTTGGTGATGTACTTGAGTATGAGGGAAAGTACTACAAGATTGGAACTGTAAGGCAGGAGGTCAAATGGTATTTCACAAAAGGTTTTGACAGATAGTTTAAGACAAATGATGAGTGATGG